>Ga0210059_1009097_pt1 | contig 15550 bp, 17 predicted proteins | sample Ectturendosymbi2_FD_188042 | JGI IMG/M metagenome (GOLD analysis project Ga0210059, IMG submission 188042) | Ecteinascidia turbinata endosymbiont from Florida, USA - Sample 2 (SPAdes) (version 2) | ecosystem: Host-associated > Tunicates > Ascidians > Unclassified | place: Key West, Florida... | reverse complement strand
GAATCAAGATGCTGACTTCAAATTTTCTAGACATTTCTGGTTCTTAGTCCAATTTTCGGGGTGAATGCCCATTTAGCCACCCCAGCGGACGCACATGAAAATATGAAAGTAGCCCACCGTATCTCTGTGAAAAACAAAATGTTGAAAAATTTTCAAGTGATCTGACAACCCTGCTGGAGGTGAGGTGCGAATTAGTCCAAGACACGTGCCGGTGGATGGTTGTTGTGCAGAGAGCAGGATTGTTTTTCAACTTCACGGCTGCTGATACCATGGCCACCATTGCACCTAGAACATGGACAAGTAGACGAATGAAATTGAAAGAGATCCTGGCAATCGAGACGCTGCAGACTTGCAAGTAGAAACACAAGAAAAATCAGTGTCTGCGCAGCTGTGTCGAAAACGTGGTGGAAATTCACGTGTGCGGGTGGGTGCACTACTGCAAGACTAGTGACAAGAAAAAGAAGTTTATAGAGAGTTGAAGACTGTCAAGCTGAAGTACGATTTGACACAGGAAAAAATCATCAGATATGTACAAAGTGGCAAGCTGTTTGGGATACTCCTGTGCGACATTGAAACACCTGAAGAGCTCAAGGCGAAATTCGATGAGTTTGCCCAATTTTCAAAAACAAAATGGTTTCGCGAGAGGATATCGGCAAGCACATGCGTGAGTACACTGAGCGAAACAACATCTTTAACATACCCCGCCAGATGTTGATCGGGAGTTACTTTGAAATAGAAATTTTGCTGATTTCATCTCTGGTCAAATGGTACTTGGACCACGGCCTGAAAGTGACCAAAGTTTACGAATTTATAGAATATTACCCGTCGAAATGCTTTGAACAGTTCGGTCTCAGTGTGTCTGAGGCGCATCATGCCAGTGGCAGCGACCCTTCAAAAGCCGTTCTGGGTGAAACGCAAAAGTTGCACGGTAACAACCGCACGGACGGTGTCCGACCAACAAAAAAACCACAGTGACGTTTGCTACCGCAACAGATCCGAAGTAACAAAATTTATCAACCAGTGTGCTTTCCACCACCTCAACATCATCAAAGATGATTTGTACCAAGTCGAGTGCATGAAAAAATCTGTCAATAAGACCTTCCACTCTAAACTACTTTTTTACGGCTATGTCAAACTCCGTAGCCTCTACATGACTTACAGCGGCGAAATAATTGCAGGCTGCGTGAAACCACACATGTGTCGTGGGTATTTTGATAACTTGCATCACTGGCTGTCACTACATATCAGCGACAAGCACAGACCTGAGTACGTTGAGACACAGTGAACTGGTAAATCATGGTCACCGCAAAAATGCTGCATTGATCAGTTCAAGTATGATCAACGCACGCCCATGCTGTTGAAACAAGAATGGGATGGTTCTGCAATCGTGACACTCTCGAGCAATACTTATTTTGAAGTCTGTGAGTAAACTAAGCAAGTGTCCAAAGGCACCAGCATAAAACAAAATCAGTTCACTCACCGGCAGTACTTGGACGTTCTGAAAACATAAAAAGTCGTTCTGGCACCAACACAACTTTCAGGAGCACTAACAATGAAATTCGCACACTGGCACAACAGCGCTGTGGGCTGACTTATTGCTACTCTAAACGCATTGTTCTTGACGATGGTGTATCAACTGTTCCATTGTTGGTTTGATTCATGCACGTTTGTATACCGGTATGTCGCACTCTGTGAACATGTGTGTACTTTACTCACCGTCGCTAAATACACCTCTCTCCAGCTGGACTGGCTGCACCGGATGGACCCCTCCAAAATCCGTAAAATGGCTGCTGAAATCTCTTCTATTACTACTGTAATTAACACGTCACAAGAAAATTCATGCCAATATCTGCTTCATTCGAGAAACATCTACTACATGCTCGTAAATAAGAATTTATGGCAGTTTGTGTTTACGCGAGTAATTAATATCGCGACTTATAGGTTTGAAATATCCTTGCCTTTTTGTCTGCATACCATTGCAAAAGTGAACAAAAACCGCAAGAGAGTAATAAATAGTGCGATTTCCTGTCATTAAGACGGACGTTCTTGACCTCTCCTGAAACATGTCTGACACACCTGGCTGGGAACCATTACTAAGCATGAAGAATGGAACGTGTAGCATCATATGGGTCTTCCGCTGTTACGATTCTACCGCATTCATACTCAATCCCTACTTGAATAAGATTAGCACAGTTGTTTGCCACATGCGAATCAGAAAATCGCTGACCAGCAGGGAAGCGTTGATGTCAGTTACGGCCCCACAGAAAATCAAAAAAAACTAAAACCTGTAAACTTTTCCGCAGCTACTAAAAGAAGGATTACGGTTTTGAGCTATCGATGAGTAATTGTCATGGAAATGTGTGCCCGTTGCCGTAGTGTCTCTGGCGAGTTCATCTGCACGTTCGCAGCCACGATGGAAAAAACGCCAGTTCGCGGTTTATTTCTTTTTTGTCCAGGGTGTTTTTAGGTTTGGAATTGGTGACCTCCAAGAAATTTTAAGAGACAGCAAATATTTCATCCAGTTATGTGAAAATAACCATATAGTTGCACAACTGAACTGCCTATTACCTATATTATATCTTCACAAAACAAAATTTTCAGTTTCGTTCTCAGGCAACGAAACAGCTTCCCATGCATCAGCGTTTCTTTATTGTCATTTGCCGAATTGGAAATATTTTACTTGAAATAACACGCAAACAGAAATGTATAAAAATTGGAAAACACTTCTTCGTACAGGAGACAATATTACGTAAAACAGTATTACACGTAACAACGCTGATTTTGAATCATTTTAAATTTGTTCGCTTTCAGAAACAAAAATCCAACTTTGGACGCCCGCATCAGGGTTTGAATTCTGAAAAGAGAGGTGACCGCTTTCATAAGGTCACCAAAAAGGAAAAACAGCGGATTTCATTTGGTACTGTGACAAACGTTCCGTAATAGAGGGTGCCCGATTTACCAAGGTGGTTGCAAAGCGAGATCCTACTGCTTTTTGAGAGAAAGTTGGGAGAAATGCAAGAGACCCTTTCGGTTCCTTAGATTCTTAAAACACCTTTAAACACACTGTCCTTTTAAACATTCAAGATGATGCAATACCACTGTTATTGTAAACGCTCTTTTTTTCCTTTTCACTCGTGGTCTTATTTTTTCAGATGACCCAAGCACAGCTCCAGTTTGTCCGGTAGGCGAGGGCTTCATACAGTGGGACACCGGTTGCTATAAAATTCATAGCTCGTCAGTTGAATGGCGCAACTGGCAAGACGCCCAGGACGCTTGCGAACAAGAAGGTTCCTCATTGGGTGAGCGCTCGTATTTGTTTACTTTGTACGTATATTGTGTCGTTCAGAACTCTTTCATAAAACCAACTTTTCTTTCATTTCTACTTCGTCAGTCATGATGTAAGACTTACCTTTACAAAATATAGTAAACTTTTAACGTGCAACTCCTGTCGTTGCGCTTTGTACAAATTGGTGGAAAAGATTTATCCTGCCAAAAACGTTTTTCATTGTTACTCTTCCAAAGCTATTGTTTCAAGCCTCAATTTATTTAAATTTGAAACAGACTGGGTTTTCATAAAAACTGTAACTGCAAAATGTGGCTGAATCGAAACAGTGTTGCTCAAACATTGGCATTTTTGGTGTACATTTTTTATCCTCATCATAGCAATTGCCGAGGACTTAGTGAGCATTTGGAATGCATACGAGAACAACTTCGTCATGTCTCTTTTCTGGCCTCAAACCGACGACAACATTGAAGAAATGTGGACTGGACTTTATTACGTAAGCTGAGCCAGCTTACTGATGATGTTCTTTGTCAAGTTTATTTTTATCCTAATATCGCTTGCCATCTTATTTGTTTCACCAGGTTTTCCAAAAGAAGTGAACAAATCAGATTTTCGTTTTTATCAAACGACCAGCGTTGTTTTGTGTGACGGGTACAGATCAAGTGTTTGAGGGGGGAAGTTGTTCTACGCGATCTTTCAGAAAATCACCATACAGTTAAAAATCGCCTTATTACATCATTAATTCACAAAGCGTTTAAAGCAGGTCAAAAAAGGTTGGTCCTAGTTTTCACAAGCTGCACAGCAAGTAAGAACACTGTTTGTGTCCCAGACAATCTCTTGTTATCTACAAAATGTATTTAAATGACATACCCTACCGCATGCTGCCCGCTAATATGTGGCATTGTTTTGGCTATCCGCATCGAGATCAGGAAAAACATTGCCTGGTACGTGTTCCCGATTCCGACGTGGTTAGAAGTAGAATGGTTCCTCTTAAAGTAACAGGTGACATCCCAAGACCCACAATAGGAGTCGAATAAATTGGTAAATGACAATAACGTTTCCAGACGAAGCTTGTGCAGTTACATGTACATGGAAATCATATTTATTTCTAAAGCGGCATTTCAAAAACAAAGTATAAATTAAAGGCATTTGCGATGATTATGGTTAGTTCAAACATTAATCATTTTTTAAAATCAGACAACGGATATATTTGTATATTTGAATTTTAGCTAACCAGTTAACCGGATAGTAACCGCAAATTGCTACACAATTAATTTTACGATATTTGCGTCATAAATTGATTGTGAAATCACGACACAGTTTTATTATAAGCACACACACATGCGCTATACGAGCATAAAGAAAGACAATCATGCATTTTTAACATTTACTGCTTCTGCCACGCATTTCTCATGAAGCATAAAGCACCGATTGTGAAGTCGTGTACACGAAACCGTTCCTTTTTTTGTCTGGTTAACGGACAGGAGTACAGTATATCCGGATATCGGATAGCAAAAATACCCTCACTAAATCGGTTAACTCCTATCCGGATAATCCAACCCTTGCTATGACATTACTCCCAATTTAGGTAGCTCTGCTAGCTCTCGTTTAAAATACATAATTGCGATAGATTCACTTGACCTAAGAGCACTCTAAAACGCACTTAAACAAACTAATACGGGTAGAATTTCAGTCAAGTGTACACAATCGTTTTGCATGTTTGGACATTTGACTCCTGATGTGAAGAAAAAACATTGACCAACAAATCTAGGTTTAAAAAATTGACATTGTTTAGCAGAAACAAGACACCGACAGCCAATGTCTAATATTGCATTACATGCATGATCCAAGCTTTTTCTTGTGATGTGTCTCTCTATAAAGTTTGTCAGTTTTTCAGCCAAGACCACCTTAATTTTACCAACCTAAAACTTTACTTGCAGTTGAACGACATGTGTGAGGAGACCCTTATCTAAGGTTGCCAGACGTCCTTGAGCGCCTATAACTGTCCTTGAATTTGCTATCACAGCTGGTTCTGTCCTTGATCCTTGAAAAACATTTTGTCGTCCTTGAGTATTTTCTGGCGTGCTCGAAAAGTTGCGAAATTGTTCATTATTGAACTATTGATTACGTCAAACATTCAAGAATCAAGATTAAACAATGTAATTCACAAAAACGTGTAGATTTGTCCCACCTTGAACAATTGTGCGGTAAAAAGTTCCCACTGTTATTCAGAAATGTTTGTTGGAAAAAATGTGCTACACCACTATATCTAAAAAGTATTCAAACTAGGCATAAAGTAAAATTTCAACAATCACTAAACGTCCTTGAAAAAATTTCAAGTGATCTGGCAACCCTAACCTTATCTATAAAGATCTGTCCATTGAATAACAAGTTGCCTGTAGAAGCTGCTTATGGGTTTTGTAGGATCTTGGACAGTTATGAGTTTTCCATATTGCAATCCGTTTTTCGCAATTTCTTTTTCCTTTCAGTCTTGCCATTAGACATTAAAAGATAAACTTATCTGCAACGAAAACAAACCAGTTTTGCACAGCCCAGTGGCAAGTCGAGAACAGTGCTGTGTTAGCGATTGCGTTTGTAATTACCTGAGTAAGGCTGGGCATTTCTTTCGCGGGAAAGAAATACCGGGACATAAGTATTTTTACAAAAGAATGGTATTGTCGATAATATTCGACAATAGAAGCTAGGTAAAAGTCCAGCACGTAAATCTTGCAGTTCAACAAACTTTGAAACATTGTTTCGTTTTAGAATATTTTAGATCTCTGTTTCTGTAGAAACAGTACTTCGATAGGGTCTAAAAAGATGCGTATTTTCATCAAAATAGGTGGCACAGACATTTGGGGGGGAAGTTGCTCCAAATTGCCTCCTGGATCCGCCACTAGTTGTTTTGTTTGCAGGGAAAAACGTCATCAAGACTAGAGGACAGTCCGTTATTAAATCTGAAGTTTGTGTCCGAGGTTTTGCTCACAGTCCCAGAAGCACTTCTGTTTAGTGTTTTTTACGATTGCCGCTTGATTTACACTTGCGATAATGATGGCTTAGCTGCAGATGAAAAACAGAAATAAATACTACGGCCAAAGCAAACGATACAACTGACATCTTGCAAACGTTTCGATAACAGTTGTTATCGAAACGTTTGCAAAAAAAGCAGAAATGTTTTTGAGATTTTAGCAATAAAGAAACTTTTTTACAAGCGTGGTCGTGATGGCACAATTTTCGGCTTACTGGACGTTTTTATGCAGACGGTGAGCAACAGCCAAGCCACATACTATTACTCGGACCACTCTCCTGTCGCCTACACCTCATGGGGAACCAATGAACCTCAGCTCCATGGGGACGAAGAAGGCTGCGTGGCAATTGAAAAGTACGGCAAGTGGCTGAACAAGGGAAAAAATACTTGTCGTTCCTTGGCACGACCTTTCATCTGCAAACATGAGACGCGTAAGTCATGTTCGGTTTTGGATCTGAGCGGAGCGTTGTTTAAAAATTTAAGAAAAAAGCCTGTGGGGTCGTAGTCTCCCTGAACCCATGTTTTGCCATTATGTGACGTAGTCGTAAGCCGATGTGGCCAAAATATGCTTCAGTATGAAAATATGTGTCGTGGATTGTGCAGTAAAATCTTTTATCAGTGTCGAATAAAGGTCAGTTGCGTCTTCCAGAATCGTTACTTACAAAAACTGACTATGGTCTGCCATTTCTGGCTTGATCTTTTGCTTACAAAGAAAAAATTGGAATCATCTACTGAGTGAAACGTAACATGGCAAGGGTCAAAATCCAGATTTGTGACTGAGGAACTTGAAATTTTTATAGTACAGTAATTGCATGCCTGGTTTGCGAGTGCGAAAGAATGTCTCATAATCTATGTTTTTGGCAGTTAAGGTACGCTTGTCATCAGACGATAGTTTTTCCAGTGTTAGTCTTGTCCGACTAACTACGCTTGCATGTGACTTGAATGAAGTACTTTCGTGTTGGTGTTTGAGCTGCAGTGTTTCGTTTTTGTATTTAACCCTTTAAGTCCCGCAAACCAACGTTTTGATCGGTATTTATTCGATCATAATTCGCCAGCCGATAGAGGTAGAGAGCTGCTGAAAACCTTTAAAAGTGCGGAAAGTCTTGCAGTTTCGATTTAAAAAAACTAGGAAGCTGTGGGTTTGAACTTTTTTGGTGTGACATCACGACTGTGGGAGGTCAAGCGTTTTTCGAATAAGGTCATCGAGGTCTAAGAAAATATTTTAGGAAGCAATTTTTTGTTTTTTCTTAAAAAAAATATAGGCAAAATCTGCATCTTCAGAACCATTGGTAGTCTTTCTAGTGTTCTACCACTAGTGGTTGGTAAATTATGGCCTAACAACAGCAAATTAACTGATTAATCCCCTAGGGGATTAATTAGTATTCATCGATTTTGTTGCCACAACTTGCCAACCACAAGTTGGAATCACCGTCACGAAAGGCTCTGCTGTTTCGCAAGTTAGTTGCGTATTTTGTACACAGATAAGTCACGAAATGAAACAAATTCGTGCTTGGTCGTGTGTTTCCTGGTGGAAAATAGTGAGGTGCGGCGTGTGCTAGGACATTTAGGCGCCAATGAGATCATTCTTTATTATATTGATGCCAAAGTTTGTGCTACCCACTACTATTAGCTGCTACTTCAGTTTATGTGTGCTAACCATGGTTTCTTAACTGCAGTGATGATTCCTCCACAAAACCCTGGCGTAGGAACGTGCGAAGCGAACTGGGCTGCCCTTGGAGATTACTGCTATTACATTGTTGGCGGTAAGACTGTTTGCGTGTATAAATGAGTAGACCATAACCTAGGGTATCGAAACTTTTTCAAAGGGGCCAAATTGGAACTTGTGAAGGCGTCCGCGGACCAGTGGTATTTTCCAGCATTTTGTCTTGATGGTGCAGTTTAACGGAGTCCAGGCATCTCCCATAGGTTTTAAAGCAGCACCACTCTTTTGCGACGGATTTCATTCTCGTATTCGCTCTCAGCGCAAATAACAACGGTAAACACCTAACCATAGCTGGAAACCGCTGTCGCTTCAACACAGAAGCGTAATCCAGGTTTTGGCGGATCGTACGCAGCACCAGCTGAAACCAAAACCGCAAGCCGTGTGAAATGTGCCCGCGGGATGCACTTGGGACACCTCTGCCATAAGCGATCGAGTTTTAAGGAGGCTTTCATGCATTTGAATTCAACACGAGAAAGGTTTTTATTTGGTCTTCATCGTATGTTGGTTAATTGTCAACGTAATGTAAGACGTCTTGCATACACTGGTGGCGAAAGTGAACTGCAGCAACTGCGGGGATATTTACCAATGAATCGATAAATCTGCACTAGTAACTTCTGTTAGGGAGAGGCAATACAATCAGTCTATAAAGCACAAGACAAGTGCCTGGAAATTTTTTTTTTTTCTTCAAAAACACTTTACAAGTTTCATTAAAAGTTGCATCAATAGTTTCATGCAAGATTTTAAAAACGTTCAACCATGTCTAAATTCCTCCCAAACAAAAGTATTACAAGTCATAAATAGACACAAAGCTATAAAGCAGAGCATAGGTGTAGGAGCAGGCAAATTTTGGGGGTGCGAAGGATTTTTGCCCGAATTCGCCCAAACCTGCCCGAAATATTTTTGTGCGACTTTTGCCTACAAATTTTCTCCCTCCCACAAAGATCATGAAGACCTTTTTTTGGTATGATCTTCAAACAAAAGGTCTTAATTTGTTTTTCCGCAATTTGAAATCAAGCAACATTGGGCTCCATCTTTGCCCGGATTTTTCGGGATTTTGCCCAGATTTTCAGGGATTTCCCCCAATTTTTCGGGGATTTTGCCTGGATTTTCGACAAATAGTAACTTTTTTGGGTGCGCTTGCACTCCCTGCACCCCAGCCTCCTACACCATTGAAGCAGAGCAAAGTAAGTTAATAGTTTTGAACCTTTAAAAAAACATGAGCTGTTGCTATGTCAAACTAAGAAAAGTCTTCAAAACTGAAACTTGGGGCACATTGCTTCCGAATGGTCTTCCTTCAATTTGCGCCACGGTTTAAAGATAGTATGCCTCTTTATACAGTAAAACCTTTTGGGAAAGATTATATTTGAATAATATTTTAGGACTGATGGTGAGGAGTGTTACGTGAAATTGATTTCCTATTAAGAATTTGTCGATAGGTTCCTTGCTTATCTCACATGTGGAGACTAATTACTTGAATACAGATACGTGCAAGTTTGAATCATCGCAAAAAGATGAAAGCAGAGCCCAGGCTAATTGCTAAAAAGCTTTCAGCAAGTCTAAAACTTGAAACTGTTTCGGGAAGTGTTTTTTATATCCTACGAAACAGCTTTCACAATATAACCCTGTTCTGATTTTTTAAAGACGCAGTTTTTTGTGATTCTTTGAACAAGCTTTCCTCCAAATTTCCATTCTAAACACAATATAGCCATGGGCGCTTCCAGTAGACTGGCATCTACTGCATTGATCATGCACATGTATTCTGCGCTCTGAAAACGTCTCACTAAGTAAAAATAGCTCTAATTTAATAAACCAAATACCTGTCTCTTTGATTGCCCCACTGGCGCTACCACCGCAACAACCTTTGCTTTTGTGGTAATTTGAGGCATTAAGCAAAACACGTTTTTCGTTTCTTCATGGAATATACAACCTATAAGATTCAGCTCAACATATTTTAATTTCACCGTTATTCGTTTGCTCATAATGCTTCAACAATATTAGAAATCTACGAAAAGAAAATGGTCTACAAAAAGAGAAAAATCATATACTTCTAAGGATTGTAAATCTTGTTTATGTCTATCCCAAACCTTAAGATTTACAAAATACTGGCTAACCTGCTAAAAAATCTTTTGTTGTTACATTTATTGTTGTGTTTCCTGTAATAATAGTGTTTGTTGTGCGCACCTTCGTTACATTGTTGCCCTTGTTCTAAAATTTGTATCTACCTAATTTTGATCTTACCAGCATTTGTGTCGAAGTTGAAAAAAAAGTTTCAGATCTGCGTCAGTCACGAACCAGAAAAACATGGACATATCCACTGTAATTTTTCAAAGCTTTCTTCACCAGGTGAAGATTCGACGACCATCAGATCGTGGGGAGATGCGGATGCCGAGTGTCAAGCAAGGACAGGCTACCTTGCCAGCATTCACAGCGACATTGAGAACAAAGCGTTTGTCAGTTGGGCGGCGCAGAGGAACGTGTGGATCGGATTGCGAAGGAACGGATGGGGTGAGGCCGTGATACACAAAAGCCTGATTGATTGATTCGCTCAACTGCTATAAGATCTGACTGGGCGTGGGTTACATTGGTTGTCGCACAATAATGGCACCCCGACCGCCGTCGTCCATGTTTTAAGGCAGATCGCGTGAAAGTCATTACTGAGATAACCTACAAGACAAATTGGGGAGGAAGTACCATTCGCGGCTGACCTTACGGTGATCCCACTCGCAGGCAAGGCCTCTGAAAGAAATTTTACTAAGGGTACGAAAATCGATACCGGACACCCTAGCGTCTGGGCAGTAGTGGATCAAAGGGAGTGAAGCTTGGGGTAACTGCACCCAAACGTCTATAGCGCCCCGTTGAATGACGCCCCTTTAATATAAATACGTTCCATTTTCCAGCCTATGGAAGTAAAACCAGTTATTAAAAATACAAAAACACTCCAAAACCGAGGTTCTCAAACTGTTTCAGTCGTACCCTCTTTGGCGTTATTTATTGATACTCTCGCCTCACCTAACGCCACAATCAAACCTGAAAAACAGAACATCAATTTAATTGCCAGTATCCTGCTTAATGGGAAAGATGCAACTGCTTTTTGGAAACTAGTATTTTATTTCGAGGCTATGTTGAAGACAACGCACATTGCAAATTAGCTTCACATTCAGTTTGTGCGGAGATTTTGTTTTGCACGCTTTGTTTAGGTTATGGCGTTTGCAGTGGAATGATACTAAATTTACGAATTGATAAAACAATGCATTTAATACTTTTCAACAATATGTCGCTGGCATACTCGCGCTCCCCTTGCGAACCTTTCACGTCCCCCAATTTTAGAATCAAGACACACAATTTTATTTAATATCTGAAAAAATCAGATATCAGGAAGAGGAGATTGACCGCAAGGTCTTCGAGTCATCCTCTCCCGCGAAATGCAAAGTCGAACAACACATAGCAAACGAGTCATATTTCACAGAATTGTAGACATGTATCTGCAGAGACGATAATATAAGCACAAACAAGACGTGTTGCAACACAATAACAGGCAAGCGGAAAAAATATTTTTTTAAAATACGCGAGGATGTTCAATTGAGTAGTTTTTGCATAACTGACAGAAACGAAAATAACTGACTACTTTAAAATCTTTTGGAATATCATTCCATATTATGGGTCCTCGAATAGATGTGTGACGTTGTTGGTGAAGTGCCTTAGCTGTAGGGGAATTTTATATGTTAATTTGGAAGTTTGCCTAGTTTCTCTGATTTTTGTAGTAGCAGAGATGTTGAAACCGTTTATAATATAATCAGGAAAGATATTGTGATAAACTTTGTACATATGTTTTGCTAATTCATTATTGTAGATTCCTTGGATCTGTAGTATCCGTCTGAAAAAAATATATCTCTGAGTGGAACACGCTCTCTACGATCAACTTTGAGTAAACTACGGATAGCTCTGTTTAATTTTATTAGTTCAGCAATACTTGCCCAACTGGCTGTAGCCCGCACCAAAATACCGTAATTTAGATGTTAGTAGACCAGAGCGAAGTTAACCAGTCTTAACAAATGCACATCGACAAAAGGTTGTAGTTTAAATAAAAAGCTGGTTCCAGTGACACTTTTTTTACCTAGGTTTTCTATGTGGGAGGTCCACGTAAGTTTAGAGTCAATAAGGATCCCCAAGTACTTAACATAATCTACTTGGGAGATATTTTGCTGAGAACAAGACATATTTATATTCTGTCTTTTGGCATTTATCACCGAAGATAATAAAATTGGTGTTTTTGAAGTTGATCTTTAGTTTGTTTGCTTGCATCCAGGTTACAATATTAGTTAACTCACTGTTGACAGATTTCTCAAGTTCATGTACACTCCCATTTGATAAAGATAAGGTAGTGTCATCAGCAAATAGTAATACATTGAATTTAGTGATGGAGGATAGGTCGTTTATGTAAGAGTGAAAAAAGATAGGGTCCAGCGTAGAACTTTGAGGAACTCCGCAGGTAACGTTTCTTGCCCTTCGTTTACTATTACTAGCATACACAAACTGCTTTCTTTTGGAAAGGTAGCTTTCAAAACATTTGTTGGTAGTTCCTCTCAAGCCATATTGGATTAGCTTTCTTAGTAATATTTGGTGGTCAACAGTATCAAAGGCTTTCTTAAGATAAAAAAATATAGCACATGTAAGTAGTTGTTTAGAATTTTGCTCAATGATATGACCTTGGAGTTTCAGTAGTGCTAGAGACGTTTAAAGTCCTTGATGAAACCACTGCGCGGGGCGGATTAACCGCGCGGGTTGCCGGTACCCGCATTTCGTTTGCGGGGCGGGTGCGTGCGGGTTGAACTTGCTGCCGGGCGGGAGCGGGTTGTACTTGGTGCGGGGCGAGCGCTGGTTGAGAAATTCTTTGTGCGGGTAACTGAGTGTTGAGCCAAAGCACATGAATTTAATCAGCTCAAAAATCCTAAAACATTTGGGTGTACTGAAGTTACCAGCATTGCGCTTAGGACAGTAGGCCTGCAGCAATTATTACATTATGATGTAACAACCCATTGTTGCGAAACATTAGCTCAGACTCTTGCCATGTGGGCAAGTGACAATTTTCCAATGCTACCGTTGTACTCAGTGAGGAATAATTCAATCTAGCAGCCCTTCTAAATGGATAAGGCAACGCTTAACGCACGGCTATTTGCAACTGGATTGAAACGTGTTTTTTTTATCACCTCAAATCTATTGACTGCTAAAAATCAGATCTGTGGAAAAGTTTTTGTTGCTTGTTCAACTTTGTTAGACTCAGGCGTTATGAGTAGGACAAGTTTTTGCAACATTTTTTACAGCTTCTGAAATACGCAGAATTAATGTATCACGATGTTTTAAGCTGGTTGCAGGAATTCTATATTGCAGCTTTTGTCTTTTTTACATGCAACTTTTCATTGCAACTTTTATCAAGTATGCCAATTATGCTTTAGAACTATTTCAGTATAATTATGCTCTCTTTGATAACCGAGTTGAACTGAATAGTGACCTAAAAGCAATTGTAGAAATGACCCGGCCAAACATCAGTCCAGAACTGTAGGCCAAATTCTTAAATTGCCAAGCAACTTCATGCAATGTGGAGTGAAGTTTAGCATGCTACGCAAACTGTTGGCAAATGATCGCCATTTCTCGCCAGATAATGTTTGGAAATATTTAGCATTACATGTAAATACAGTAAATCGCTTGAGTAAATCACTGTCGTGTAAAATGGTTGTGCATAAATGCCACTTTTTACTGCAACTTCTGTTTACAATAAATGCATATTTCTCACGATTTTACTGCAAAAAACTTGCCCTAGTTATGAGTTTTCAGTAGTTTTCGGACAGGTGCGGGTTTGAGATCGAAAAAGTGCGGAGCGGGCGCGGGTTGGGATGGCCGGCGGGGCGGGACGGGTGCGGGGCGGGACGGGTTTAAATTTTGCGGGTGCGAGGCGGGAGCGGACAAAATATTTCAACCCGCACAGGACTCTAGTGTGGACAGAGAGTGTTATTTTGCATTAAGAGCGACAGCAAATTAGTAGAGACAAGTTTCTCAAATATTTTTGAAAAGTGAGACAGCAAGGATATCATATAGGTCTATAGTTACTTGGTTGCGTTTTGTCTCCAGATTTATAGACAGGTATTACTTTTGCGAGCTTTAATTTTGTTGTAAAAACGCTATCGGTAATGCAGAGGTTGCACAGGTCAGCTAAGTAGGGTGCAATTACATGTTTACTAATTTTTACGGACGATGCGGGAAGATCGTATATATCCAGAGCCGTATCAGCCGCACTCCATACTTTGCAATTGGGGGGGGCACGCTGTCGCAGGGGACACAAAATTCAGTCCCGTCACCACTTAGCACCCAGAGAAAGCTTCGATCCCCCAAATTGAAATATGAAGCACTAGAAATTAGTGAAGTTCGGGGGCTAGTTGAAAGAAAAGCATTCATGCATTACAATTACTTTGGGCCCCTTTGAAAGCAAGGTATTTACACATTACAACTGCGGTTGGGGGCCCCTTTGAAAGCAAAGTAGCCTAATTGTACATTACACTCGCTGTTGGGCCCCTTTGAAAGCAAGCTACTTTACACATTACAGCTACAAAGAGGGGCCCGAGGCAAGTGCCTCGCTTGCCTTCCCTTAAACAAACCACTGTATATAACCCTGACAATGATCTTATAGGAGAATGTGAAACCGATTGAACGTGTTCTGCGTCATCCGATATGCGTACTTTCTCACCTGCTGTGCGCATATAAACACTGTAATGTAAAGTTATCTTTATATTATTGAACACATTGAAGCTGCTGATGAATTTATTACTTGAGAAAACGCAGATTTCACGCGATTTTTCATAATTAAACCTAGACACAAAGGTTGACTAAAAAAACAGATCTGAGTGGAAAAACCCTCAGTGGGAGCCCTGGTCATATGTGGTAAAATGCCTACTACCGTACTTGAAGAGAACATCTGAATATTTATTGCCGTGTTATTGTTACGCAATAAAGACCAAGAGTACAGCAATCCGCTAGCACGTTTCGCACTCTGCCTCTGCAGCAGTGCTCTCACTTTTACGGATTTTGTCCCTTGATTGGAACGTTGACCATTTTTAGAGATTTTTTAGGGATTTTCAGAAAAGTATGAAAATGTGGTACACGAAAAGCGGAAGTGCTAAATAGCCTTATAATAAATACTACGGCCAAAGCAAACGATACAACTGACATCTTGCAAACGTTTCGATAACAACTGTTATCATCTTCAGTGCATAGCAATAGAACTGCAGTGATCTTGCTGCAGGTTCTTATTGGTTAATCAGGAGAAAAGCGCTGTAAAAAAGGAAAAAACGCAAAAGGCTGTTTCGGTAGTGACGTAGTGGCGCGAAGCATACGTAGTCACATGACTCAGCTGGATACGCGCCAATGGTGATGGCACGTGACGTCACGATAGAAGCATGACGGCCTGCTACACGTTAAAAATGCATAGAGGCATCGACGGGATGTTTGCATTCAGCTCCGGTTT
>Ga0210059_1009096_pt1 | contig 15553 bp, 12 predicted proteins | sample Ectturendosymbi2_FD_188042 | JGI IMG/M metagenome (GOLD analysis project Ga0210059, IMG submission 188042) | Ecteinascidia turbinata endosymbiont from Florida, USA - Sample 2 (SPAdes) (version 2) | ecosystem: Host-associated > Tunicates > Ascidians > Unclassified | place: Key West, Florida... | reverse complement strand
GCAAGGAGAGGTGGTCCGACCTTGAGAAGCATCTGCCGCACACAAGGCACTTGAATGGCTTCGCTCCTGTGTGCTTGCGCATGTGACGGGTGAGCTCGTCGGATCTGGCGAATCGCCAGTCGCACCCTTGCCAGTTGCACGTGTACGGCTTCTCGCCTGAAACCAAAAAGACGTCCGCCGTTAGACCGAGAGCGCTGCAGATCCGAGAAACTTAATGCTCGTCGCTGCTGGTTCGCTTTCAAGCGAAGAGACCGCGGCGGCGTCGCCGTCAAAACGCAGCCAGCGCCGAACTGGGCAGACCCGCGCAATTTTTCGTAAACACGTCAGCGCATTTAACACCCCCGGTCACGCGTAACTTCGTTGTTAACGCGAAGAATGAACGGCAAGCAGAAGTAGGAATATTTGCGACGAAGTCACGTCCAGGCGAAACGAAGGATTCACTTGGCTGTTTTTGTACGTTATAGCAGCTTCTTGTTTTTATGGTCTTTCGTTACACAATGCGGCCATTTTCGCCGTCCTTCTGTCGTTGACCACTCGAGCGTGCTGGGAGGAGATCGTTTAATTTTAAAATTGCACGTTTTGCTATGACGTCGTTTCGACCGCGGATCCCCCATATCGTTTTCTTGCTCGGCCGAGCGCGGATTTTTGAAAAACAATACGGATCTCAAGCAATTAATCGCATAAGACATACGCAAGCTGCTAGGGCAACAAGTCCATAAAAGTCGGACCTCACGCAACTAAGAAAGTTCAAAAGTCAGTAAGTTCATTTTCGACAGCGCACTTGCTTATTTTTGAAACTAGATTGAATGAATCACGGCCTTAATCCTGTCCACGCGCCGATGGCGACGTGCGAGGCGTCATCGAGCTCAAAATGAAGTCCGATCCTAACTTCGCAGCAAATTTGTGAAAGGACCCGCCGACGTTCGACAAATGCCACAGCTCATTGCCAAGTCTTTGACAGAGCACGACGTCAGCGTTCGCAGGAACAAGCCATTGTGGGTAGTCTTTATCCAAACGCTTGCGCTTAATTGCTAGCGACCGGTCAAAAACGCGCAATTAAAGTTCACGTCTACCGGACGTGCGGTCAGTTGGCTGGTTGTCTCTTACCTGTGTGAGTGCGCTGATGAGCCTTCAGATGAGAGCTTTTTGTGTAAGCCTTCGTGCATCCTGTAAAGAAGAAAAGTGATTCGTTGATACTTGATACCTCTGACTGCGTTCTATGAATATGAATTGAAAATTACCAAAAGAGCTGAATATAAGAATTTCCGCAGAGTTTCGAGATATTGTGCAGCAGTATATGGTTAAGTTGCGTACATTAAAATTTTTGCTTTCCGCTGATTGTTATCATGCAGACTGTTATATAAACTTTCTTCTGATAAATCAGACTACGCACACTGCGCACATCTATTTATTCTTATCGGTGATTTTGTAAGAATCCCAACTGTTTTTCTAACGTCGCAGCTAACGTAAGGCACGTATCTAAGTTTGGATTCAGGTGCGTTGTGCCGCACGTCGTCGTACAAAACGTCGAGCAATTTTCTTACTAAAGGAAGCAAGAATGCTGTCTCATCTGCGCAGTACGTGAACGTGCGCCATTAGAGGTTGTTAGCTTGTTGTTCGCAAGCGCAGCTATTTATCTAACTTGGCAGCAAATGCGCAGGAAAAATAATCAGACCCGATTTCGCAGTGCGTCGGCTACGCGGAAAGTCTGACGCTTTCCAGATTTAGCGTCAAATTCCGGCGCGGGTTCAACAGGTCATTTTTCTCGATCCGTTTTTTTTGCAGACAAGATCGATGGCTATTTCTAGTGAGAACAAACACGGACGCTAACTGCTTCGATATTTTCGTCATAAATGCTTGCAAAGGTCAGAAGTCGGACGAGCGAACGACCACAGAAGCGTATCTTAGCTTTCCAGGTACCAAAAACTTAGCAAAATTGTCTAACTGTGCGGAGCTGCTGGCTTAGTGTTCGTTCAGATTGGACCATAAACGACACACCCTGATTTTATACCCAGAACAACGCAAGCAACTGATGGCCATGTTCGTGCAGAAAAGCGGCTACTGTACAGCAGAAATCATGAGCGTATCGCAAACTAGCGAGACTAAAAAATTGTTGGCCCTCTTGTTATCGTCCAGAAGGCACCAGCACATCTTTCCGCATGCTTGGGCACAGTATGAAATGTCAGTTGATCAAGCGCGCGCTACTCTCTGTTCATGCGTGCAGCTGGCAACATAAAGCAGCGCGACCCTGGTTGCTGAGCGCCTTGTGAGTTGTGACCTTCACGCAAGAATTATGAGGGAAGGTTCCGACAGCCAGGAGCCAGCAAATAGTTGATTTGGTTGACTGCAGCGCAGAGCTAACGTTTGTCACGAACCCCAAGACCTAAAACCGCTTTAAGCTGTGCTAGTTGCGCTGAGCTAACTATAGCCTTATGGCAGTAAAATAGTGCTAAGCATCTAGCACATGCCACTGCACACTCACCGGCGTGGTTGCACTTGTGCACGCGCTTCTTCTCCAATTCTGGATTGTTGCGACGGCTGTAGCGAGGTCTGTACGGGATGGTGCCATTGACAGCAATGGCGTACGGCGGCGGAACGGACATAGCCATGTAAGGATGGTGTCGATGTGGGTGAGAAATTTCACTTCTTGGATGATTGTGGGAGTGCAGTGCTTGGTGCTGCATCTCGTGTTGACTGACCATGGTCTGTTGATGGATTGCAAGAGCGTCGGATTCGGGTGCTTCCAAGATGGACGGAAAGTTGAGTTGATGTGGAGGGAAAATGGGGTGATGGCTTGGCGTGTAAGTGCCGGTAGCATCAGTGTACGGCAACGCGCCGTATTGATTCTCCGGGTACGGTTTCTCCTGCTTGGGAATAAGGTGTCCGCTCATGGGCGGGCAAGCAGCATCAGCAATGTCGGTGCTACATCTTCTGGCATCATCGTACATAGCAACTGTCTGTTGATTTTCGAACTGCACTGGGTGTTGGATGCCCGCAGGCTCCCAGTTCGTTTGCACGGCAGGCATGCATTCTGGCGCCTCAGTCTTGACGTTGTAGACAGCTTGCTTGTTCATCATGTTGATTGGCGAGCAAGGCTGCTGATTTAGGTGAACTGGAGAGATGGAAGGGTTTGGTGAGGTCGATCCCAGCGAGCAGTGGTCCATGGTGAGACTAGCTGAGCGCGTGCGCTGGTGATAATAGTTGACCATCTGCTCGTTTTCGTGGGCGGCGGCAGCGATCGACGGCAGAGACGCGTGTCGTCGCTGTTCCAAGCAGATGCGAGTTTCAGACTCGGAAGGCACGCGCTGGCGCGAGTAGACTGCGTCCTGATGGTAAGCCGGTGACGAGGGAGAAGAGTGAGACAATGGCGAGGACGGGTGCAACACCGCTTCGGATGTCTTGATGAAGCTCGAAACAGGAGGAATATTTGTCATGTTGGGACTGCTTGGAGGTGATACAATATGACTGGGAGTGGCTACAGCAATCTCGTGTGCCGTAGTCCCGTGAGTTGAACTGTGAAAGTGGTGGGTGTTGTGATGTTTCACGACAACGTTAAAGTTGACGTTACATATAGAGCCGTTATTGACTGTTTCCACGTCGCTGTATGTGTTCGCCTGCTGGTAGACGACGGAATTGTTCGCTTCGCAGTTGTTGTTCAAAAACCCTAAACAACAATGAATCGCTGGTTTAGATAAAGAGCGTTGATCCACTTCAAAAACACGGAACGGCACGCCGCTGCATGTTAAGGGCACGAAACGTTATGATGATAACAAACTCACCGCTGCAGCTCGCTCGCGAACAGTTGAGGATGTCGTGTATGTCCGAAGCGCTTTCGCGTCTGAACGCGCTTGGGTCTGAGGAAAACGTGTGCCTTGCTGATGGCGGAGGAGGCATCTGCGTCTCTGGTGTCTTCATCATTGGTGACGTGTCCGCTTGATGGCTCATGTAGTAATCTCTCATTGCTCCCTGAAAGAAAAATCGTTGTTGTTGAGCTTTTTTTCGCTCAAAACCGGCAAAAAGGCGATCGCAGAATTTTTAACGAACGCAGTTTCACAGATCGAGATACTGGGTAAACCTACACAAGCTGATGCGCTCCCACTGCAGTAAAAACCACATAAAATTTGCGCGCCTGAGCCAATTTGAGATACTTCAAGCGTACGAACGAGTTATTGATTTATGCGTCGCCATGCGAACTTAGCTTCAAGCGTGTAGCTGGGGTGCTTGTGCAAAACGTCTCGGAAAAGCGGTTTGCCGTTTCAAGCCACGCAGAAGCGACGAAATCTGTTTAAACACCGGCCTTGTTTGCTCTGGTGGCAATGTTATTGCTCGCCGCTGCGATCAAAGCGAACCGGACCCGAATGAAAATTTTCGGTTATAAGCTCTGATCGGAAATACAATCCGGCGGGACATATTTGCTCAAAGCAATGAATATGTAAGACCAACGGTCCGCCGCTGCTCAAAAAAACAGTGGTGTTGCCCTGAAGGTAATTGATAGTGACGAGCCGCGAGTTTGGGGGAAAGAATGGTGAAGCCAAATGCAAAATTCTGCGGGAATAGTCAAAAGCAAATGTCACGAAGTTGCGGTATTTGCTTTCAATGCTTAGTTATTGGAAGGAACCGAGGTTGCGCGTTACTTTCCGAACATTTCTCGTGTTTTAGTCTTCATTCCACGCTAGTCACCATTTTGTCACACATCATTGGTTTTTCAGGACAAAATTAAATTATTTAAGCGGTGTGTTGCGTCAGGTATCTCGCTAGACTTGACCTCAATAGGCAAAGTAGCAATATCTGTGGATAACATACACTGTAACTCTTCAGTCAAGCAATGGTTTTAAATGGTAATGACACCCTTACGGAAATCGGCTTGGATTAATTAAGAAGCAAGACGAAGCGGATGCACAAAATTTCGTCTTGTCACAGAAACCTTACATCATGGCAAAAAACGGCAGGTGTGCGCTAATAACCACACAGATTTTTGTAGAACGGGCAGCATTTAAAGTAAAATGACAGGGTTGTGGGTCACGTTTGTCGGGGGCCTTAGGCAACAAAGGTAGAAATGAATAAAACAGCCATCGTATGGCAAATGGACTCTGCTGTCGTTTTCGGGTCGAAGCAGGCTTGGTCCCGTTTTGAGTGCTTCGTGAAATTCCTACTGAAACTGTCTTTGAGGCTTTTTACTAAGATTTTTATAAAAGAGGTTTTCGGGCTAGATCTTGGTTTTCAATTTCGTGCCACTCACTACATAACACGACGAAGCCAAACATGTTGCCCAATGCAAAGTAAAAATCCGTGTACCTTGTCAGAGTGACACGCTGGCTGTGTTGGCACATCACACCGCCATGACGTTGCTAATGTCATTTAACCAATATAGGTGTTTGACGTTGTCGTGTTTCATGAGCGCCAATCGCCCCTTGCAGCGATTTTGCGATTACGAGGTGCGATAAAAACTCTCCGGGTCAAACTGCGCAATTCTGATGGTACAGGCTGACATTCCGCTGGAAAGCACGAGACCCACTCTATTGCCATGCATTGCTCCGACGCCCTGAATGTATCTGATCCCCGAAAGAAGCAACCACCCTTTTTGGCAAGGATAAATCCCATTTTGCATTCTTCTCAGGGTATGCTGGAAAGAGAGGCTCGGTGCTGATTCTCGCAACCAGGGTCAGGCAAAGCTACAGATCATCCTTGTCTATTTAACTTCAAACACCAACCCATAATAGTTTTTCAGTGGTGCAATATGTTGGCGATTCCTTGACTATTATGCAACGCGTCCTATCTTCTCGTACTCGTCGAAAAAGCTGAGAAGAGCACGAGGTCCTTGAAGATGTTTGCCCAGGCGTCCCATTTCGACCCGATGTTTCTCATTCAGAAGACTGAATTGCGCGACCGGGTCAAACTAGGTATACCGATGTTCTGATCCTGCTGTCAGTTGTTAGTGGCAGCCACACAAGCGTAGCTTCGAAGTAAGCACTCGTTCGCGAAAGCCTTCCGCAGTTTTGTCGCTGACGTTGTTGTGCCGGTGGTATAACCGCAAAGTTTCACGAACTTTCAACCTCAAGTCGTGACACATACGTGGACCTTGCGGCTATTCTTCGTCTGAACGCTTTGACCGCCATGATGCGATGTTGCAGCAAAGCCAGAGACATCGGCGCACAGATTAAGGCCTCGTGTGCTGGAACGGCGGCGGTGCAAGCTTCGCATGCGGGCGGGACTAACCACTTGCTTGTTTACGCTTGAGAATTGTGAGCCTTAACGACATTTGACGAGAGATGGCAACGGCATAAGTTACGTCATCTGACTTGTCGTTCTCTGATTGTTCACATGCTCACTTCGAGAGGCTCGTTGGCAGCCGTGCGGCACGCCGGATCATAAGAAATGCAACGCGACTCGAACGACATCAAGCAGACTTTTTAATACCTATATTGTTGCATCATACGCCAGCCATTTCGTGCGAGAGGAATTACTTGGTGATTTGCAAAAAGACGCTGCCTCAATTAATACGCGTTTGGCAAGTGTTTTTGAAAAAAGCTTTCTTGGAACAATGGCTGTTGGTATTGTGGACAAATTAGCGTAGCCCGTAAAGCTAGAGCGTTAGTTTCGTCCACATTTAGCGTCAAACTTGTAACTGCTTACAGTTGCTTCGGCCGCGTGGTTGTTTCCGGATAGGTTCAAATCTGCCATTTTAAGTTGCATTATTACACTTTTCCAACAATTCACCTCAGCGTCGCGCGACTAATTTGTTTGTTTGCCAGAACACGTTTAGTCACCATGCAAACTTGCGGCTTCTTTGCGCGACACTCGCCCTGTGGATGCTCACGCGACATGTGATTTAGGTTCCCGTGACTCAATAGACGCAAGCGCGGACCTTGGTTAAACAGGCTGCCATGTCGCGGTAAAACATTCCAGATTATTGCACGCCAATACACAAAAGGCTTTGACTGCCTGCACAGTGGCCGTGAGCTCAAAGCATTTGCTAGTTGCTTTCTTTTAGTCCGAGAAGTCAGGAGACGGGCACCGATGCACTTGATGTGAATTGAAAACCAGGCAAGTTATTTTTACTATGACGCTTCGCATTTCAGCGGAGCCGCACACACAACTGCGGTGCGGACGCATATACGTCAAAATAAAACGTTGCGCGCTGCACGGAAATGCACTGCAGGTCGAAACCAATAAGTTATGAGAAAAATGTGCTCTTCCGAAAAGTTGTCACTTTTTGCGAAATTAACGCATGTAAACGCGCCTTTTCCGGCGATGCTTTGGCTGACGGTCAGTACCTTAAGGTAGCTTTTGTGTTATTTTGCAGATACCAAGCATGCAACCCCTTAAGTTTGTTCTCACCAACAGGGCTTCGAGTAAGAGTAGACCACTTGCAAGTGAACCCGCTGGACAGACAACTTCACATCTATCCTATGAGTGTTTGCAAATATGCTGCAGGCGTTGGACAGCAAATTGAGGTAAATAGGGCAATTCGCTGCCAAATCACCCGTGCTCTCGTCGTTTTCAAACGAACAAAATTAGGTGACGGCAGTTCGAGAAGTCCGCTTGTTTACCACGGCGATGACTAAGTTCCTGCCCCTGAACCCGGCAGTTGCTAAAAAGTTCAGGGCTGAAGCGCTTGATCACCCGTAAAGAGGCTGAGGTAAGTGATCCACTGAAAGTGTCCTTCTCCGAAAAACTGGTGTTTCGTCAACACCTCGGGCGACGACAACAAAGCTGCCGATGCATGCGAGCGCGGTCGCTTACCATCAACAAAAACAAAGCTTCACCCACTGTTAAAGCTTCGCCTGCTGGCCTAAGCCAAATCGCTTACTCTGCTTGCACGAGACTTGCCAATTCAAACGTAAACAAACTCACCTCGCCAAGGACGTCGATGCAGCCGTGTTCGGCAGCAATGGGTGTCGAGTCGTAGCCCACGATCTCGGGCGACGAGACAGGGGAAAAGGACGCGGGTACCTCGGAAACCGTCACGGTCTGTTCGAGCGCTTGCGAATGGAACAGAGTATCTGGTATGGCGTTGGGAGAGCTGAAGGTGGGCGGTAGGTAGTTCACAGCCACGGCAGCAGCCATTTGTAGCGCTTTCCTACAGGTGCGTGGTGGGATGCCAGGCACGTGATGTCAAATGATATTAAAGAAAGCCCGTCGAAAACTGCAAAAACGCAACGTGTGTGTCAGTGGAAATATTCCACAATTCATTCTTAAACAAAGTCCTGCGCAAAACTAGTTGCACATCGCATCAACAACGGAAAAAGCAAAACACGAAACAGCTGACAAGTACCTAAAACTGGAGCGGCGTGACTTCAAAACTGATGCGAACATCAAACATTTCTAGTTTCAGTTCACTGACATTTGCACTTGGTGTGAAATTCGAATTGCATTTGCATATGACCTAGTAGTGAAATAAACAACTTTTGTCCGTACAGGTATTTGCAGCTGTTTCGTAAGGCCCTATAATCTCGAGTGTGCTGCAGTCAATTGGTGTCGTCTCCGTTACATTTTCTAAAGTGCTATGTTTCTCGACAAAAGTAGGAGGAAAGAACGGAACGATCCTAGCAGCAGAATGCGCTGTCCAATCTTTAGCTGGGCGAGGTACCCGATAAGTATGCATTTCTACAAAATGTTAGTAGCCATTTTGCATGCCTGTCTTCCTTAATGATACATAATGACTGTATATTCTCACGGTATAAGTCTTTCCACTGTTAGGTACTGGCAACGCTGCGACTCTACGCACAATATTCATCTCGCATCCGGCGTTCAACTATCAATGCCTCACGACCAGCGTATCTATATAAACGTTCAGTCAAAGCAAAGGCTTAATTAGGCGCGCAACCGCGCAACTCTTTTTCTACGCAGCCATTATTTGCTCAAGATAACGGAGAAACGTCAGCCACCTTTGGTGACGAAGCGAAGAAAGCCTACAATGGCGAAGTGACAAGAAAAACAACAGCTAGAACACTAAAGAATCATCCGCAAAAGATCTGAAAAAATACCGTATCGCTTTTTTTGACCGCAAAAAGTCGACCAGATTATTAAAAAAAATGAATGCAAGCTTTGAGAGAATTCCAAAAAGAGAAAAACTATCTCTTCCTTAGTTTGCGAGCGTTACTTCCTAATTTAGGAACAAATGCGTACATAAGCGCAAGTGTCGTTCATACTGACAGTGTCAAAGAATCATCAAAAACACCCTGATTTTAACTCTAAAATCCGATGTATCTCAAAAAAAGTTGCTATGCACAATTCGTACATTCAACTCAAGCAAAAGGCAATAAATTCATTTGTAAAATTTTGCTTCGTAGATGCATTTTTACGCACGCATTTACCGAAAGAGCATCTTCTTCTAAATGTTGCTATTTAATATTTCAAATTGCAGAAAGGCTTAAAAAACCTGAACCGAAGATGTTGGCAACGAAAATTTGCAAAAAATTAACTTATTTGCGCTCAAGGAACAGGTGTTCGCCTAACAAATTAACAACATACTTCTTCTTCAATTAAAAGCTCTAGGTTTGCTACAAACGTTCGAGGAATCAGTGGACTGGGCTCTGCTTTTAAGACTTTGTGATGATTCTGACATGCGCACTCGCACATCTATGTTCAAGTAACGAGTCGCAGCAAGGGTGACGCAGTCGAAACAAACTTTATTTTTAATTTGCTGATAGGTTTGATTGCGTCACCTTTGTGGTGACTAACTGCTTGAATACTTTTTCTTCATTGGATGTGCAGAATTTTGGAAAATAACAAAAATGTTTTGAAGTAAAACTCACAGCCCTGAGACAAATGGTTTGGTGTGTGCTTCTACCGAAAGGACACGCAAAAAATCCCTCTGTTAGCATTCCTGCATTTCAAAATTTACTCCAGCTGCGTTGTCACCAGTTATTTTCATTACGCTTCGCCCACGCTCTCTCCTGTAATCTTGCTTTAGCGCGTGGATATCAAAAGGTCCTTACGAGCGTCAAAGCGATTGATACAAAGCAACCGTGGTTAGCTAGGGCGGCCTCACGGAATAACAGCGGGTCCTACATCCAGCATCAAGCATAAGCACTTGTGTAGCGAGTCATATCACATCAGCGCATTTAAGTAAAAGTTCTCATGGAAAGAAGCAGGTGCGACGTTTAAAGCAATTATTCGATATCATACAATTTCGCTGTTTCATGTTTAAGCCTTGCTAACCAGCCGAGTTCATCATTTTGTATAGAACATATACTTACTTCGATTTGCCGCTTGAATTTTGTGAAACGTCACAGTAGGTTGGAACAAAGGCTTCGCGTCAAACGATGTCGTCGTGGTCGAAAGAGTCTCGGTTTGTCACAACCGGGTCTTCTGTGCTTGAATTTAGCCCGCAAAAACTTTGAAGGCTTCGTCGGAATAAATGGCGACGGGTGACGTCTTAGCGTTCGCTTGTTCTTTGCCCTTTGGCAATATGCTTTGCGATGGCTACGGCGGTGAAGCGCCACAAGCCTGTGTCTAAGTTTTCTTTCGCTGAAAAGACAAGAACACAGCTTAAAAAAAACGGCCACGATTGGTAAAAATGCCGCACTCAGTTCCAGTCTCCATTCTTTACATACATTCCTGGTGCACAATGTGCACTAATCTTGCTTCATTTTATGATAGGCTTTAAGCACGGCGACGACAAACTACTGACTATTGTCTTTCACCCAGCTGCAGGTGCTTGTCTTCCGACATTATAGCGCGGCAAAAAATCGATCTTTAACATTTAAAGCACATAAATTTAGAAGTGAAAATTAGCAGGATTGCGACTGCAGTAACCTTTTAAAACCTGTTTTTAACTTCATCAGCTGCAAAGTCATCGTGCCGACGACCTTGTTATAGCCAAGCGACAATCTCATCAGGTCTAAATAGCCTGAGCATCAATGCAGGCGGCTGTTTGTTTGTTCTGATAGCGTAATTATAGCGATGTTTGAGAAGCGTTGCGTTAAGCCGACAAGCCATACCATCCACATTTTCAGCATCTGTCCAGCATGAATTCGAACAAGCTTGGACGTGATCAGTCTTAAAACCGATGCCTTCGTCTCACACCGCACTTAACCCTGCCTGGTGGCGTTATCAGCGCTATGCGATTTACCGCATGCCTGCTCTGCGTTCTCTTCGATGGCTCAAGCGAAATACATGCTCTACCTCTATTTTTTCTTGTTGGATGCCGCACGCTATACTTTATGTCGTTTTTCCTTTCATTTTTTCTTTTTTTCAATAGCAATTTAGCATTTGAGTTCACTTGTGCGATAGAACATGAAACAGCAAGCGCATCCGAAATGGTCTTAGATGCATGCTTTCTCCTGCAACAGAGCAGCATGTATTGGTGAAATATAGCTATTTTTCTTCAATTTTCAATCAACATCCAAGCGCGCATAAAATCACTTTCTAAAGAAGCTGTCTTGAAACTGTGGTGCCTGGAAAAAGTATTGTAGTTTGAGTGCAACTGCGAATGAAAATTCTGACTTCAAAAATTTGGAAGGACTTTGTTTTCATTCCTCCCTAGTATATTCTGGATGTAAGCTCAAGCTTCCCGAGTTGTTTAAATGTGTTCGCAACATAACTGTTCGCCTTCCCGTCTCAAGCAGGTTGTATCCTATGAATGACATTGTTCAACACTGGCTTACTTTTTACTTCTTCATTTCAGTTTTTGTAACAAACTCAATATTAAGAAAACGTCTGCAAGTCTCAACTCTATCTCGACTTTAGCGTAAAAGACGTGTACAATGTGCCTTTGTCTTCACGGCTATACCTGAACATACTGAGCTGGCAAACATCGACGCGCCACCGTCACGCATTCTTCTCTGGACGGTTGCGCTTGATTTCCGAAGACTTTTTGCATTGTGACGTAGGAAACATTTGTCACGCAATGGAGTGCCCCTCTGTTATGACGACCAAGTGCACCAGCATCTCTTTCGAGTTAGTGCAAGACAATTAAATGCAAGGACAATTTGGGATATTGAAGAGGTGTCCAGTTTTTGTAGTTGAACAGCATGCTTGCCTCGAATCATACTGCAAGTTTCGCAACGAATTGTTTTCGAAATTGCTTTCAATCGTCTTAAGCTAATACTGTATGTTCAGAAAGTGAATGGATATAATTATTAGAGGACAGAAAAAAAACACATATAGGAATGATTTTTAAGATTATTAGACTTTTCGTTGTCTTTTATGCACTCAACGTCCACACTGGCAACGTTTCGACCTTTGCGATTATCATCATTGGAACTTTCATAACTGCTTGGACAGCATGGAAAGAAAACTACTCTCTGCCTGGGCCTGCATCTCTGAACACTGGAAAGTCTTAGATCCAGAGCTTCACAGCGAAAGGTGAGAACAAGGAAAGTATTGTCCATTATTATAAACGCGTATACATTTACCCGTAACTTTTTTCGTGGCCCTTTGTAAGTCATGTGACTCACCACACGCACCAGTGTGAATGACTCCGCTTGGAGTCAGTTATGACGTGAAACTGCAGAAGCTCGATCAGCCGCAAAAAACATAAGCAGCAATACTTGTGTTAATCAAATGGACGAAAGTAGGAGAAAAACCTTCATCAAGGATTGTAATCAAATGCTTGAAAAGTGGCCTAAGACTGTGCGTCACCAAACAGCATGGAAAAACACATAAAAAGCATGTATGCAGTCTAATTATCATGCTTTCTTACATGAGCGTGTTATCTCTGAAGTTCACCACGTCAAATTTGTAAAAAAACGACTTCATTGTAAATGTGTAAAATGTAGGATTCAACTTCGTAAGCAGGAGTTGCACAACAAGGTAATTATGTTCGAGTTTCTACCTATCGTGGAGTTTAACTTTAACACACATCTTAAGCAACCCTTTACAGAAAGAACAAATTATAGTTGCTTCTTGTGAAAAAAAAAATCACAAAAAACTGCTGAATGTCTGCTGACTGTTGCTAGAGTTGATGATATTGACGGTAGGAAAAAAGTATTCCATGAATAAAATCAGCTGCTAGCAGTGTTAAGTCTTGGCTAATATATTTTAGCATTGTCACTAGAATATAAGCTCTACGGGTGAAATGAGTAATTTGTCAAACGAACTGATTAAAGTTGTAGTTATTTCAATTTCTGACCCAGCATTTCTCAAAATTTTTTTAAAAATAAATCATCAAATAAAAAGTGAAGTGGTATATGGCTAAGGCTTGTCACTTGAGTAATTTGAAACTTAGGAAACTGATAAAGACAAAAACTATAATTAATTTTAGTAATATTTGCTTAATATGGTCCACCTGATGAGTTTTTAAACAGTCTACTACATTTCATACAAGTTCTAGGACTACAAACTTCATTTGTATAGCAACTTAACTAGCAGTTACTAAATTTATTTATAGTTTACATGCCAAGGTGTTAGCCATCCACGCAGTTGACTTTCAGAAGGGCATTGTATGCATTTGCAGTATGTTCCAAATAAAGTGCGACACAAATGAAACAATGGCTGTAACGAATGTGTCATTTTGAAAGTCACTGCTTAAACCAACAGGTGAACCGATGAATTTTGAGGCTCGAGTGCAAGAGCATTAAGGACAGCAAAATACTTCCAGAAAAACTAAAGCGAAGACGGCCTTTATCTGTCTAACCTTCACGTCTATTGGAATATCCACTGATTGAGTCACGTTCCAAAGAAGACTGTGAAAAAGATTTTAGATATCATTTTGTATCTTCATTGAATGTTTGTGATATTCTGCTTTGTGTCTTTTTTGGAAATTTTTAATTTGTATATAGAAAAACAGTTGTAAGAATCGTGTTTTTTCAAATAAAAAATGATTAGAAAAGTGGAACGTCTACATGTTGCACGAATGAGAGTAACAGGCGGTTATTTACATCTCTTGTCATACTCTGGTGAAACAAATGAATTGATTTAAAGAAGTATTTAAATTCATTCTCCAGAAATCTGAAACCATCTGAAAAGTTGTTTACTTCAAGCAATAATATGTGTCAATTTAAATTAAGGTTTTTCAGGTTATTTTAGCTACAGGAATTTTCATGCAAAGTATTTATAAGGCTTTGTTGACACATTTCTCTAGGCGGCAACCAATAATTTAATCTATTGCAGTAGCTAGAGAAAGCACACGAAATTGCATTACGGCTTATGTAACAAGAAAGACTGTTGCTGAAAACTTTCACTCATCGTGAAAATCTCTTGAACCACTGTACCCTCGTATGCCTTTCAGTAAATTATTATTATTTATTTGTTATAATCAAAAAGTATAGTGGAAAACATGGAAAGATCAGGTTTTAAATTTTCCCACAGAAAGAGAACATACTTATTTACAGTTAAGACGTGTACCACAAATAATAGTGGACCTCCCGCTTTTGAACCTGGGAACGTCGCACAATTTCGGGCAGAAATCGGTCCCGTCGCCACGAGGGAGGGCTTTGGTGGGCTTAGCGCCCCAAACAAAGCTCCAAGCCCCCAAACTGATACATGAAGCACTGTATATCAGTGAAGCTTTTGTCAATTTTTAGAGTGTCAAGGCCCCCCGCAGAAACGCAAAGCACCCCTATTGAAAACTTTCTGGCAACGGTTCTGGTGGAAATATCTGAAACTTTTCTCCTACATTCTATCCGATATCGGTTGTTTCATGCATATGCGGCTAGCAAGAACATTTCTGCTGCAGTCATTGGAGATTTTTTACCTAGAGAAAGCACTGAAAATTCACATCATCTTTGCGTGAGATAAACGAATCTCAGTTATCAAACCTATGGTGACGATGGTGATGACAAAACGATGACAATGAGCTATCGAAGACTTTTCAAGTTTGGAGTAATTTTTTCAAATATTGCTGACGAAACATCGTCACAGCAAACGTCAGACAAACGTACAGAAGTTCAGAAGAAATTGAAGAAAATCCCATTGAACTACCCTAATACAGCAGTGGCCTATGTGCTTTTCTTAATCACATTGCTACAGAAAAAGGAAATATTGAATTTTTTTATAGGAAATGTAAACGAAATCTTACCGAATGTTGAATCAACGTGAAACTATAGACGAAAATTAGTGAGTGATGTGATTGAAACTATTTGCTTAGTACAGGGTGACACAAAAAAAACGGTCATCACCAAAAGTCGAATAACTTCCAAAATTTTATTTAGATTGACACAAAACTTCAGCTACATTAGGCCAAGCCTGTGTAGCAGACATCTCCAAAGTTTCAAACCTGTACTACAAAAACTCTTTGTCTCACTGGCGCTCAAAAAATGTGCTCCAAATGAGCTCCCGGGCGCTGCAGGCACATTTGGATCCGGCGGGCAAAGTTCTCGATGACCCTCCCGCATTCCTCCTTTGGGATCGCTCTTATTGGTGGTGTGATTGCTGCCTTCAGGTCAGGCATAGTCTGGGGGTTGTTGCCATACACCCTGTCCTTAAGATATCCTCACATATAAAAATCTGGGAGGTTCAAGTCCGGTGAACGCGGCGACCACTGCGGGTCACACCTGCGGCTGATCAGTCGGTCAGGGAAACGCTGCTGTAGCTATGCCAATGATTCGTTTGAGGTGTGGGAGGTGGCACCATCCTGCTGGAACCACTGGAGAACCCTGACGACCTC
>Ga0210059_1009094_pt1 | contig 15556 bp, 10 predicted proteins | sample Ectturendosymbi2_FD_188042 | JGI IMG/M metagenome (GOLD analysis project Ga0210059, IMG submission 188042) | Ecteinascidia turbinata endosymbiont from Florida, USA - Sample 2 (SPAdes) (version 2) | ecosystem: Host-associated > Tunicates > Ascidians > Unclassified | place: Key West, Florida... | reverse complement strand
GCATTAAAATGCTGGATTTAAAGAATGAACTTCGTTCTGGATTCGATTACGTGTATCGTATATCTGCGTTGTTGCAGTGCTCTTCAACCTTTTTGTCATCGTGGCACCCGTGGTATACCTTCGCGTTTGTCATGGAACCCCCATTAACAAAAATAAAAAAACACGAATTACTTGTAAGAAAATCAAATATTTCGTTATTAGACACTTCAACACATAAACAGTTATTACAGGAGTTTAAAAGCAAGACATTTAATGACCCGGTTGTTCTTGGATTTCTGGAATGTACCTGCTACATTCAGAATTTGGCAAAAAGAAGCCGCAACTCAAATTCGTGTCGCCCCATTTGTTTAACTTTGGCAATTGAATTACATTTGGTCCGCTTCGGATTAGGTGCCTCTTACATTTGAACTATATTGCTCATTGCCGTCCACACCTTCGCTATTTTTATCATTTCGCTTCACATAGGAAAATATGCTGTTATTGCTTCAACGGGCTTTACTAAATAGTAAAAAGTTGGGTTTCACACTGTTTCCACTTTGTTCTTACAAAGGCTGAACAGCAGGTCTAGTGCCTTACTACTCCGATGTACAGTACTGTGAAGTGTGAACTCAGGGCTCTCACAAATGCAACTCCAAAAATCCGTAAATCTGTGGTAGTGCAGCACATAGGTGTAGGAGCAGGCAAATTTTTGGGGGTGCGAAGGATTATTGCCGAATTCTCCCAAACTTGCCCGAAAAAAACTCCATAGAAAATGACCTCCAAAAAAAAACTCTTCATGTTATTTTGGGCGCCATTTTTGCTCAAATTTTCAGAGGTTTGCTCAGATTTTCAGGGATTTTGTGAAGGTTTTCAGAGATTTTGCCCAGATTTCCACAGATTTTCAGGGATTTTGCCCGGCTTTTCACCAAGTCAATATTTTTGAGGGTGCGTGCGCTTGCACCCCCGCCTCCTGCACCAGTGGTGCAGCATAGAGCATAAAATCAGAGTGCTTGATAAATGTTAAAAATAGAACCAAATATGATTTCCAACATAAACTGAAATAGTTTACACATTTTCAAACATTTCCGAAAATCCCTAAAAGTGAGAGCACTGTGTGAACTGTACATCGGCAACATCGTATGACTGTGATGCAACAATAACGTTCTTCTTAATTGCACAACAATGAACAAGTGACGCAACAGCTGTCAACATTTCTAGTTCCGCTGTCTGCACTCAACCTCCTGTAAAACTAACTGGCCTACTTGGAGTCATAATGACGCATCAACATACTAAATCAAGAAATCATTTCCCCTAAAACACGAGGAATCCTTAAAACTCACGGAACCCCTGTTGAAGAGCACTACGTTATTGGTACTGTATTATCCACACGTGACTTCTGTAACAATGTGCAAGATATCCATGCCCTTGTATCTGTGATACTTACGCAGATGTATTTCGCAATAGGTACTCATGCAACTTACGTTGTCTTCTTTTTCCAACTTCCAACTGTTGCAAGTAGACTTTTTGGTAGATATATGTTTTGAGTAATACATTGCGTGGTCGCTGTAATTTTAAGTCGAATTTTGTTGTGTGATTTTGAACTCAGCTAAGGAATTGTGGCTTTGCTGCGTGGTCAGTGGTCTCCATAAAGCCACAATGCAATTTGCGCACCGTGTCACCGTATGTATCAATGAAAGCTGCAGATTGCGTTTTTGCTTACATAAATTGCATCGGCAGCAAAACAACCTTTTAAACATGCAGCTGTTCGCTTACTTTGCAAGCGACTGCCTTTAGTAAGCCTGACACTAGAATGCAGCATTGCCTACAACTGTATTAAAATAACCCTTATTTTTTTCTATGTTGAGCTGTTAAACAAATTGTAACCAGCGAGCTCTGTTAAAAACCAGTGTTGACCTTATTTTTGCTCAAGATATACTCATATGCTTTTTTCTCGTCAGCATGTGCACCCTTATGTGCTTTTGTTCTTACGTAACAGGTAAGGTAAGATGACATATCCACCTGCCTGTATGTCTGACAGAAAAATGCCTGTTTTCTATTTGATATCGCTCACAGTCGATATTGGTGAATTATTGGATGTAGGACTACTGTGTGATGCGTTTGCGAATATGTGTTTATTTTGTTCAGATCTGTTCTCTTGGCTTTGCTAGCATCGCCGGACACGCAAACCCTCCTGGAACTGGTGCGATTGCTTCGGGTGTGTCTAACCAGCCACTCGTGTTCTGACGTGTGGGTTAAGACAGTCGAGTCTAGCGGTGAAGAATTCTTGCAAAAGGCTCGTTTTATATTCAGCAGCTCTACCAACGGTAATTTTTCAGTTTGCTACAGTACTTTTCGCATTTGTCTGAATTTCATTGAAAGAATATCAGGCATTCGTCAGCGAAATGGTTCTAACGCATGACGTCATTGTCGCCTATCAAGTTTTTAGATGGTTGACCTCATGATATTGTATTGTCTTCGAGTAAATGTGTATGCATGCTTCACGTTTATATGGATTATGGAAACGCTGTGAATTGGAATACATGGAAGCACAATATTTTCAGTACTTCGGATGATATCGGTTTCTCTTGCAGGCAAGTTACTGCGCAGTTTGTCTGAAGTGTTTGACCATTTATTTGAAGTCAATTCAAGTTTTTTGAAGACTTGCTGCACCACGGATTTTATCGGTATGTACTGTATTAATCATTTCTCTGTCATGTGCTGGTGTGTGACAGTCCAGTCTCTGTAACCGCCACTATGTTGCCAGGGGTTATGTGTGCATAGACACTCCTCAAAATGAAAAGTGTTACGCAATCTAAGCGTAGGTTTGTTTTGAAATTTGAAAAAAACGTGCGAATTCGAAAAGTGATATGCGTTCAGCTCATATCGTGAGCTGTGCTACCCAATCAAGAAGAGAATGTTATGCCGTGTGTGAGATTTTTGCACTGAGCGAACAATTGCACCTTTTCACAAAATGTTCCCACATTCATTCTTTTTGCATGAGTGGAAATGAAAGTGTGTATAGTATACGAACAATTTAGCAACCTCACCAGTCTGGTGACCCTGTTATGGCGTTGTATTGGCATTTGCTTGGCCTTTTTGGATTGACGTGCAGTTTTTCTTTATGACGAAGGCTTCTGAACCTTCTGTGATGACCTGACTGACTGATGTCGCGGACGAAAGCAAGGCGGAAAGACCAGGCTTTATTCTACCTATGCGCAACTAAGCGCATAGACACTGGACTTCAAACACAGCATAAACACGCAGAGCAAACTGAACTACACTTCAAATCGCACTAACTGGTAACTCTTGAGAGTGCGCAGAGGCGGGGGCAATTACACGCCGGCGTTGATTACAAGACTTCACCCTTCACTACCACACCTTCATTACAAAAGAAATCATTAAAAAAGGAAAATGTAGAGTGGCCACGTTCGACTTGAACCATGAATCTTTCGTGACAGGTGCTCTGCTGGAAGCAGTCGATCAAATTGCTAAAGATGACGAAGTAAATAGTATGCACCTGGTATGCCCTTCGGTCCATGCGTTGCATAACATTTCACTTGTGGAAGAGGGAAGGAAAAGACTTGGTAAGCAGACCCTACAAGTGTGCATTTTTTGCTGTAGACTTTTTCCAAAAACATCTTCACAAACTGCATGTAACAACAAATAATTTATATATGCACAACTAGGCTGCAAATTAACGCCGAATATGTGTTATGTATTCCGCAAAAACAATGAAGCCGAAGTTGTCATTCTCAGCCAGATGTGACAAATCGTTGAATCTTGCTGAGGATGAAGTGTTGTTCTTACAACATCCGACATGAATCTGTTAAAGTTACTGCGTGTTGCGTTTTAGTTTATAATGCTGCATTTTTTAATTAATCTCTGTTAAAGATTTTCCGTATCGGGTATGGTCGTTAAAAACTTGTTTGCCCTGAACCTGCGTTTAATATTTTCTTTCTTGCAGGTGTTTTGCGGCGCGATACTCTCGCAATCGTGTCTTCACTTTGCCAGCAGTGGATGACCGTCCAGCTGAAAGTGGAATACAACAACTCTTCAGAAATGTCCTCCAACGAAGTCTCTGTGTCGTGTTGTCTCTCGTTGTCGTCTATGTTGTTGCAAGTAGATAACAAGGCAAAAGAAGACGAAAGGGGCAAAGAGAATTCGGACGAAATCTTGGAGGTGGATGACGAAGATAGAGAAGCAATTTTTAGGTAAAAGTTGCTTCGTGTTGTAAGATGTATTTCCTGATGCTTAAACTGTGGTCATTTCAGCAGTCTCACGCAGTACTATTTCTGTGAAGGAGTTAGCCAGAAGAATTTTGTCATCAACAATCTAAGATTTTCGCAGAGTTGCAAGCAGCCACCAAAAGTTAAAGATAACGCTGTATAAAAAACGCTGTACATGTATAAAATCAGTTGGAAATGTCTCTGAGATGCTTGTACTGATAACAGTTTTTCATAACAATTTGTGTGCAACTTTTCGCATGTACTGTATTTTGAAACTTTTCTAAGCCGATTGTAGTGTAACATGCGCCAATCGGCGGCACACATTGAGTTGCCCAAATTTGGCGCCTTGCAGCCTCTTAGTCAGCATGGAAAGTACAGTAGGTGCAGGAAATGCCTCGCGGCGTTGCCATTTATTTTCCGCTTGACCATTGACACAATCCCTGCATGAGTATCTTTGTGATCTGTGGCGTAGACGGGAGGTAAGCGTGGCAGACATGTCGTTTTTTTCGCAATTTGTCGATAGTTTTCGGGACGCATCGGGCTGTAAACATATGGTACATCAGTGGAACGAACGGCGGCATGTTTCAAATCCTCATGAAAAGGTTTGCGCATCCGATGAACCAAAGAAGTGCAATTCCGATTTTTTTCTAGCGTTTTCGTCCCGCAAAGGATCATCTTACGCTCACCGCACATGCAAGAAGTAATTAATGTGCGTTGGTTGTTGGATTTCAAATTTGACGCAATGTTAAGACAATCCTGCATGGTTAATGTCTGCAAAGGGCGGTTGCGTCCCGTGTGTTTGTGGGCAAACCACACTCGCCGGGAAATGCCAGTGTGCGATGACAGAGCGGATAAACCTTTAACTCATTAAACGAGTTGACCCGCCGCCCCTTGCAGGTATTTAACACAAACCCACATGCTTTGTCTATCTGCACCTAACTCCAACAGCGAACGCGTTTTTACAGGTTCGCCCGGTGCATCATTTCTGCGAAAGGCGTCCTCTCCGCACTTTCGAAGATGTTGTCGGTAGCGGAGAGGGACGGATCTCAAGACGAGTTCAAAACGCCTTTGCACGTGCTCCGGGGCTCCCCGCGCTGTGCTGCGTCGTCGTCGCTGAGTCAACAAAGCAAACCGTCGGACCAAGTGCCAGCTTGCGCCACCCCTGTTTCAAACTGTACGCTCGCCACACCTGATCAAACACCCGAAACGGCGTCTTTCACCTGTTCCGACCGAACGCCACCAGCTGACGGTGGAAGCCCGGATGTGGAATCGCCTTCAAAGTCGGGCGGAGGCGATCGACGCGCTCTTCCCGCCGGTGTCCTGTGCGACCTGGCGAAAGAACTGCTGGACAGCTGCGTTGCGAAACCGTCGGTCGTTGCCGATGCATCGCCTGATCACGCAGAGAAGTAACGGCCGTTGCGAATCGACAACGGCTGCGCGAAGGTATTCGACGCGCTTAGTGGTTGCTTGGATACTGCGTTCGTTGTTCTCCTGCCAAAAACTGAAAAAGTTGCCAAGGAATGAAGCGGAGCGCTGCTGTGGAGCTGACAGCGTACGAGAGTGTCACTGATTGGTGACGACCGAATCAACGAGCATTTTCCAGTTTTTAGGTTTTTGTATTTGCTGTATTTTCTGAGTTCTTAAGGAAAGCAGCTGGCCAACTTTTATAGCGTTATAGCGAATTTGAATAAGTTGTGAAGTTCAGGTCCTGTAAAAAATGTGGCGAAATCTGCGATGCCCAATTAGGTTGTCATTTCCTGACGAAATACAAATGCTTTACCATCAGGTTTCTAAATTTATTTACATAATCAGATGTTCCTTTCTAACAAACTATGCTCCGTCTCTTTTGAAACGGCATTAGTTTTTGCGGCAGTTGACGGAAGAACAACCAATTCAGCGTAAGAGGCTGGCAACCAGTTACAAATCAACTCTCGTAATGTGCGAAGTCCTCTGATTTTCGTTGAATTTCATCGATCCCAAAAGAGTTCGTGTATGTCTTTGCAAAGAACGTGATTCACGACTAACCGATCAAGTTTTCTCTGAGCAGATGTTCACTATCAGTTTTAACTTTTGCCACATTTAAAATACCAAGTGTCCTGAATCAGTGGTTCTCAAACGGGTGCCACTTGCCTCACACAGGGAGGAATTTGTAAATCCTGGGAGGAATTTTGTTCCCAGGAGGAATTGGGGAGGAAAAACTGTGGATGAAAACATCTTACGTTTTTGTTAATTGTGTATTCAAAATATAAAAAACTGCACGAGGTTGGTTTAGATGGGAATATCTACAGTACGTAAGGACAAGCTGCTCTAGCTGCAGTGACTGACGTTATGAAAGAGTCTGTTTGGTTAATAATTGTCCATAACTTCTTCACAGTAGGTGATGTGAAATTTTTGCAAATACCTTTTGTTTGTGATTTTTGTTGGGGAGGAATTGACAGTGTTTAGGTTTGTAAGAGGGGAATATGAAGAAAAACTTTGAGAACCACTGGTCTAAATGATGTTAGCGAAAACAACCCGTGGTACATAATTGCTAAACACAGTAATTTACAATGACTATGCTAACCGTAACGCACTTTGGTTCCAGTGTGAGACAGTTATGTGGTTGAGTTGAAGGCCTCTTGAAATCTGGGTCATTTGGAACCGAACCCAAGATCATGGCCAAGTCGTGTCACAAAATCCTCTGTACAATCATAGTGTGAAGGTGTCACCAACTGTAAAGCTGTTCAATGTGCACAGCTCCAGCCAGGGGGGGGAGATTTGGGCGAACGACCCCACAAAAAAACCTACGAAAGTAACTTTATTCGCCATGTTTTTGTACAATTCGGAAAACAATAAATTAAAACCAATTCCAAATAGGTCTTTAGTCGAATTATCTAATTGTTCGTGATTTAAGCCGTTCTGTCGTCCATTCCATTCTTTTGTCACAGCAGGATTGTGAAGTACACTTAATCTCTCTTACAGTAGCGAAGCCGATATGAGACTTGACTACCAAATGTTACTGAAATCCCACACCCCTTACCTCACTGGCTGGATCCTCCCCTGGCTCCAGCTTACTGAAAGAACTAGCAGTTCGTTGGCTATCGAGCACATTGCTAGTAGAATAATAGCCGTTGATCCTTCGTTTGGCGTTTTATCGGTGTACTTCTGGAATAACTGGACCAGCTCGTAACTGCTTTAAATGTCAACAAAACTGTCAACCACAGCGATGCAGTTCGGTATCAACGTAAAGAAAGAGTTTGCGGTCGTGGCAGAAAATAATCGCGAGGCAAGAACAAAATCAGTGCGAATTCAATTTTTGTGTTCGCAACGCGGCCGACGTGGGACAAGAGGAAACAATGTATGAAGTAAAATCACGAAGATAACACTGCTTCTCATTACAGTACTGCAGTAGAATTTTCCTAACCAGGGACGGCGGAGAGCGGGGACATTGCCCTCCTGCCCATTCAAAAGGTCGGAGGTGCCTGTTTGATAACAGTATCGTATTTGATTTTGTGGCTTATCAAGATCGAATTGAAACAAATTTATTGCAGTTGTTCAAGTACCCAGAAAACTCAGAATGGTTTTCTATAATTTATGTTATTATTTTTGAGATCAACATTGTTGCTGAACAGAAACAAACATATTGGCAACGATTTTGTTTTTTTTAATAAGTTTCCATTGCCCATAACCCTTTCTGTCCCACTGGTCCAGCGGGAACAGAAACCGCTGGCCTGGCGTCCATTCCTATAGCGACTTCGACTATATCGTCACTTCGCCTGCAGCGCAGGTCCGGCGGCAGGAGCTCGCAGCAGGGGGGGGGACAAAAAGCACAAGAGGGTGCATATTTTTAAAATAAAATATTGGAAATATGCAGCATCCGGGGGGTCAAACAGAATGGGGGGCCGGGCACCACTGCCTCCCCCGCTGGCGACGGCGACGTTTTTGTCGGTCCCGCAGAATATATTGTTTATAACAACAGTTGCAAGTTTTCTTTACAATTTGAAATGTAAGCTTGACTGTGGAGCCGCCACACAAATCTCTTATGACCGAACGGGAACGCAGTTACGCGGCCAAACGTTGAGCCGTGGCAGGTGTGGCGTGAGAATGGCACCAAGCATTGCGCCATCAGCAACAACCAAGGGAAATCGTTGCATGAGTTTTGCTGTATTATGAGCCATTGTTGCGGCCAGTCAGTTTGATCGATGATCTTGGTGGAGCAGTACGTAAATGTCGAACAAAAGCAGCAGTGTCCCATGAGAGGTATTACGACATAGTGTGTTTCAATAGCGAAAATGGTACGAAAATAGCTAAACTTGCAAGATAATTATATATTCCAGAAACGACGTTGACTACAATTTTGAAAAATAAAGACAAATAGTTTCTGACTAAGAGTACATGCGATAACATGATGCAGTAAGCTGCAATACCAATCAAATAACCTTAACTTTTGCTCCGGCATTGAACTCAAATGCCATTACAGGAAACGATTTACCATAGTTCGGTCATAACGACAGTTCTACAGCGGCGCGTTTTCTCCGGTCCCATGAAGTGACGTCATAGGGCAATTCTGCTGTATTGCCGCCTCACCACGTCGCTACCTCTCCATTTAACTCGTGTCGACATGACGTTTCGCGCAAGGCTATCCAGCCATGTTTATGCCATCACAGTCCTACCAAGGGTCGTCATAAATTACGACACACGGGAGGTGTCTCAGCGTTTTGACCAGGTCTATTGATCTGGAACACGGCTCCAACGTCTAAAAGTTTGTCGTTTCATCGTCAATCATCCGAAATGATTGCGGATTCGGCTCTACAGCCCAGCTTTTAAGAATAGCTTAAATTACGTTTCAATATGTCGCATTGTTTGCTCTTTACATTTACCGCAAATTCATAACGGATTCAGAACGTCCAAACGCACTGAATATGTAAAAAAAACTGCGCTACGCTACACTCTGTTAAACAGCAATTGTATAGAAAAATGACTCCAGCTCCAGGCATCCAAAATCGCTTAAGGCTCCCCCTCCACTCAGTGGCGCATTTAAGGCGAGCGAGGTACTTGCCTCGCCCCCCTACTTAGGGCCCCCCTCGAGGTGTTTCGCTCGTAAATTTTCTTCATTTTTGGTTATAATCCACTCATATAACAGATCATAAGTATCAATCAGATAAATTCGCTCTTCTGGTGATTATTTTATTATTGAGCCGACGTTTCGCCCACTTGTCAAACTCATCTACAATATTGCCCTGACGAAGCCTACTTGAATAGCTGGGGGAAACGTCGGCTCAATAATAATAATCACCAGAAGAGCGAATTTATCTGATTGCTTTGAAACCTTTTCAAATCATGACAGCCTTTCAAGTTCCTCGACGTCTATGTCGCTTTACTATCGCAAAGACGCAGACCTGTCTGTCAGCGATGAACCTGCTTAATGCTTACAAAACACTACACAGTGCACACATTTCCAGTGATGACGCAAAAACATTTTTTTCGAATCTCACTCGCTCAAATTTTTCCAACATCAGAACGCGGGCGTCGGTCGAACTCGTAGCATTTGTTACAAAAAATTTGCAATCGTGTTGCCGAAAAAATGGAATAGTAATGTTTTTCTTCGGTGGAAACTTTTTCAGTGTAAAAAGCCCAAACGAGTTTTTTAAGGCCAAACAACTTGAGATGAGGCCACAAAAGGCCAAATAAAATTTTTAGGCCAACCGACTTGAAACGAGGCCGGATTTGTGAAATTTGGCCCCCAAAAAAGCCAAACTGGCAACCCTGTTGTTGCTGCCACAATGTGAAGTTTTGCGTGCTTTGCCGCTCGGCCTCCCATCGTAACAGAATGGTCCTGTGACCAGGACGTGCAAGATGCAGCCTTCACAGAAAGAACATGGTGCGGTTCGTTGTGAAACGGAGGGGATGTTGTTGCAGCCGCTCGCAAGGCGCGGCGTTGAATGTGTGATGTACCACGAACGGGATGTGCGCTAAGAATAGCACCTACAGTATATGTAGAACGCAATTTGGGGCGCGTATCCCCCCACTTGTTTAGACGTTGGGGTTAATAAGCTGTGCCCAGTGGCGTACGCAGAAAATAGCAGTTCATAACTGCAAAAATATCAGCAGGGGTGTAGTGGGGCAATGATTTGCTTTAAAATGAGTTTGAAGCTGTTTCAAAATGGCTAGTTTTTTGGGTGCGTTCCCACACCTTTTTTGTTAGCACTACATCCCTGAATATAAGGCTGTGCGTTAAAACAGGGGAGTAAGACACTCATCACTACGTCAGAGCAATTTACAACTGCAAAACCAGGCCATGGGCGTCGGAAGGGGGCCTTGGCCCCCCTGGATGTTGACATTTTTAGCCAAATATATCGTTTTCTTAGTTTTGAGTGGGAAAAAACAATTTTCACCACTTTTGGCGCCACACTGGAAAAATTTTGGAAAAATCCTCCAGTATCTCCCCCTGGAAAAAATCCTTCCGACGCCCATGAATCAGGCTGCGCTAATGTCTCGTCGAATACGTGCAGTCGAGCATAGGTGTGCGGCTGGACTGGCTGGCGCACACCCCGGTTTGCACGATCGAATCTTGATTAACTACAGAATTGGTAATGCACGTAAAGTACGCGAGAAAACTTCCGTTTTTTGCTGTGTATAGAAATCCAGCAAACTTTTGTTTTCCTTTTTCCCTGCTCAGACATTATCAAATGCCTGAATGCTTCTATGGTAACAACTGCTGTTTTTGAGCTCGTGCAACATTTCAATCATGCTGCGTAATGTAGCCATTGCGGTCAGCGCATGCGCTGATCAGCCATAACAGACAAAATGAAAGCAATTGTTTCGGATAAAGTGCACTATCGCGGAACACTGTTAAACATGCGTGGTGGGCGAAACGTCTGCAAAAAGTGGTGAGATGGTTCCTGGATGCAGACGACAGCCTGGATTCCCACTAAAACCTACTTTTTGCCCCTTCTACAATATTCCTTGAAATTTGCATGCAAATCCTATGGGTGGTATTTGCATCAAGCCGACAAATTAACAAGCAAAAAGTGATAGAAAAAATTAATCTCCCTTACACAGGTAATAAAGTTTTTGTAACATATCAAACTCAAGGAGGGAGTAACCCCAAATCCGCCCTTGCATACACCCTTGGCTGCACCCCCACATTTTTCTGTTTATCTTTTTTATTTGGAGAGGTTTCAAAATAAAAGTGATGTTTGTCACATATTGCGTGAAGAGCTTTTCATGTTAGGATGTTACACATAGCCAAGTTCATGTTGGAACAATGTTTTGTGTGATATTACTAATTCTGATATTTTTTATACATTTTGGTTTAGATAAGATGATTTTTAGCATTTTGCAAGTTTCTAGAGACCGCGAAAGATTGTTAAAAAAGCATTTGTCTGACATTTTACTCCGTGTCGTGTCACGTCATTGTTTTGAAACAAGTGAGGTAGGGTATTCGAGGAATCGTCCTGCCATGCTGTGCCTTCATACCTCAGCAGGGATTCTGACTGCACGTATGAATATCCAAGTTTTGAAGTACCTCTGTGGTACTTCGAAACTTGTCTTGAAACAATGAGAGTTTAACAGCTGCACGTGTGAGACCACACTACAGCCATGATTTGCTTCGTGTAGAAAACTAACTGGCTTTGCTGCAACGTTTTTTTTGTCACGTATTCGGAAACAAACAACGTAAAATTGAAATATGTAAGTTTATGATGTTAGAAAATTGCATTTTCAGGAAAATCTCTACGACATTTTTGCTGAAGACAAAATCAGCACTATTGCGGAGACTTAGTTCTAGGATGGGCAGTTTTGCAAAAGACAGCCTTCAAGATTTCATTAAAAACGTTGGAGATGTATTGACTTAGCTATATATTGACCTGCATTTCAAAGTCTAGCAGAATTATTATTTTATGCGTGTGGAAACAAGCTGTTCTTTTAATTAACAGAAGTGTCAATTAATAGCCTACCAGCAGTGGTGGACTAACTTTTGGTGGGACCGGAGGCAAGGCTAAAAAGGGGCCCTTTGATGACGTCATCACACTCAGTCAACCGTGATAAGAACTTTTGATTGAGCCTAGGAAGGGGATATACAGGCCACCCAGTGATACGTTCCTGAAGCTACGGCATGACTGACATAACAGAAAATGCAAAAGGATGTTCATGATATCCCTTTATAAACACTGAAAGTTGGGAAGACAAAGCTAGCAACACATAAAATTTAAGCGATATCAAGCTGGCATCGCCCCTCCACTTCTCTAGTTTTACTGTTGCTGTTGGGGGCCCCTTTGAAAGAGAGGCAAACAGCTGCTGTTGGAGACCCCTTGGAAAGCGGAGGGGGGCTTGAAAAAGCGGGGGCCCGAGGCAAGTGCCTCGCTCGCCTGCCCACAAACACACCACTGGCTATCAGTATTAAATTGTCGGTCAATCTTGAATGTTGACATTACGTGTTGCCAAGTTCGTGACTTTTACGTGTAACACCAGATGCCGTTGTATGTGATCACACTGTACGTTGGCCAAAGTTTGGAATGCTGATCATGTTGTTGTTGAAAATCATGTTGCTGAAGTATAGTACCATGTGTCCGTGTCCAGTAACAAATTTAACTATATTAATTTGAAAATCATCTGTAAGGATAAAGCAAAACGTAATCAGTGTTATTTTCAAAACACCTCTGAAAAACAATATTGGGAATCTGTATTTATAAAACTTCACTTTTGATTCGAGCTGGTGAGGTGACTATATTGATTTCACACCAAGCTGCTCCCCCAAATTCTACAACAAAATTGCGACCATGCCTATATGCACAATAATAGAGTGATCTCGTTGGATGATCCCATTGTTGCTTGCCGCCACAGTGCGACGCTTTGCACGCATACCGCTGGGTCTCTTCGAGCGCAACACTGAGATGGTAAACTTTAAGCTAGTACAAGGTTTGCAGATGCACAAGTACAGTCGCACCATCATCTCGAGGTTTTCATTAGAAATTAGATCTATACGCAAAAGACAGTTTATTCCAGCGATTCCTAAACTTTTTTGAGAGCGTCCCAAATCTGAGTTTGCTGCACCACTCCGGTCCCAAGCCTCAAACCGCATATGAAAAAATAATGATAAGTTAAGGCGCAATGACACTGAAAAAAAAACTATTGAACAAGTTGTCTCGTCGGGCATTCCTCAACAGTTTCATAAATATTTTATTATAGTTTAAAGTTAATGGCCGAATTATTGCGAATTTAATTGGGTTATATTTTTTGAAGAGGTTGCAGTCAGCTGGATGATCAACACAGTTGCGCAGGCAGCGCCGTGGCAAAGCAGCCCCGTACCCCCGGTCGGGGTTGAGCCCGACCATTCGTGGGGTCCCCATATATTATATTAATAAGTGAGAGCCGTCACTCTACCCTTAACTTTTACTCTTCTCGTTTTTGTCCTCAATGCAGAGCTGGTAGATTAAGCATGAAATATCATGATTCGTTAATTTTGAAAAAGAATTGCGGACGTTCGGACACTATAGCAGTTTTTGTAAAGGTGTGGTTACGTCAGAACAAGGCCAATTTTTAATTGTTAATAAAGTCTTGGCCTTCCCCACTTAACTTCACTGTTTTTGCCCTTGTGCGTTGAAATTTTCGGGGAAATTTACGTCCTAATGAATGTGCTGTGGAGTGTTGTGCAATCGTTTTGTAAATGCGTACAGATAGACTAGGTTTCTAGTTCAACGTTAAAAACGTTTTCGTGAAAGCTGCTTATGAAAGTTTATGTAAAGTTGAAACAAATGAAGGCTGTTGTGTGTCTGTGCAGACTGTGTTAAGACAGTCTACTTTAAAGTCTCGACCAGAAAAACCCGGGATAATCTCGATAAGTTTAACGCTCGCTTGCTCGATCTTAAAAAGCCTCTTCAGATTTAATCTCACTTGCTATATGTCATAATGAAGATGGATGGTGTCAGATTCCAATAAATTCGTTCTTATTAGAAGTGAAGGCATAGGGAGTGTTGGGAAGCACTTAGTTCTACGCACTGCTTCCACCTATAAGCTTTTGGTGAAAGCACCAAGTTGATTACATTGAGGCTGGCTATTAAAATGATAAGGCTGTACAGCAGTGGTTCCCAAACTTTTTTACATGGCGGCACAGTTTCAAGGCTGAAAATATTTTGCGGCACCCCTGTTGTAAAAATCACTGTATTTCCCAATATTAATAATGCATTTTACACAACACATACCTGCTACCAAGTTCATTTTGAATAATATTTACAAATGGTAATGTTCATCCAGAATTTTTGCATTTCTTATATACAAAAAATGTTAAGTTATTTTAAAAATAGAGAAGTGATCATAAAGAACACGAAATCCTACATTTACCAATATTTCAAGTGGTCGCATGATAATTTAAAAGTTAAATCACGAGTATAATTTTACTTACGTAAACGAAGCTGCCACATCCTTTGAAATGGTGCAAGAACTAATGTTGAAACATGAACTTGAGATTTTTTTACTACTGCTGCAATATTAGGTCGGATGTGTGAGAGGCATACCCTCAATTCTTCCTCAACGTTCTGAAGCCTTTCTCACGTTTTTTATTTTTAATATTGTTTAGGATAGAAAACCTAAGTTCATACAAGTAAGATGTAGAAAACTGCAGCACCACTTTGATGGCTTTCTTAGCAATATATGGATACTCATGCATAATAGAAATCCAAAATGCGTCCGGTGGAAGCTCCGCGTGGTTCATTCTAAGTCCACGATCGCTGGAGAGGGATGCTAATTCTTTCTCTTCACACATTTCGAAGTTAGAGTCTGTCAACTTCACAAAAGGATTACGAATCCAATCAAATTCATCAACATTGTTTGAGGGAAAATAGTCTTCTACTCTCGTTTCTAAACACGCCAAGTGCTCAAGAATGATGGGAATCATCTCCTTTACGCAGGTTTTACGTACTAATGGAAACATGTCTAAAGTACCTGCCTTCACCCTGCTCTTCCACAAAGTAACTTTTTTCGAAAAGCAACTGATTTATCCGTCGAAGTAAGAATATTTTCATTTCTGCCTTGCATACCGCCATTCAGTCTGCAGCGCTGTCCAAATATCTCTGTTAAATATTCCAATCTAGACAACCACAAACCATTTTTAAGGTAATTACAAACCCGCTCATGCCCTTCTATCTCAAATAAAGTGAGAAGTTCGTTCTGAAGTTCATGAACACGAAACAGTACCTTCCCTTTTGATAGCCATCTTACTTCAGCGTGCAATATGTAGCAAACGAATGTGTTGAGAATCCATAATCCTTGCAAATCAAGTCAAAGGTTCTGGACTTCACTGGACGAGTTTTAATGAAATTCACTATTTCGATCATTTCACTCACTTCTTTTAGTTCATTTTGTGCTATCTTTGC
>Ga0210059_1009093_pt1 | contig 15556 bp, 7 predicted proteins | sample Ectturendosymbi2_FD_188042 | JGI IMG/M metagenome (GOLD analysis project Ga0210059, IMG submission 188042) | Ecteinascidia turbinata endosymbiont from Florida, USA - Sample 2 (SPAdes) (version 2) | ecosystem: Host-associated > Tunicates > Ascidians > Unclassified | place: Key West, Florida... | reverse complement strand
AGCCTAGTTTCCAATGAAAACTTCAGCGAAACACTTTGGCCTAGCGGTTGGGCCCTAGGCCAGGCAACATGAGCCAAAATGACCCTAAAACTACTTCACTTATGACATCAGTCACAAAAAATCCGCACCACCCAACCAAAAAAATTTTTTCTGAGTGCAATCTACTAGACTGGCCGATCCGTTTGAGCCCTTGAACAGCTCTCCAGCGCAATCGGCGGAGGAGCTAGGGCGTTGGTAAGGCAACCGAAAACTGCTGTTTTTTAGGCCGAAATCAAAGTACGAATATATCGTAGACCGGTTCTCGAAGTGTTAAACTGTTTATGAAGGACTGTTAACACCTTGGCGTCTGGGTGGTTTTGGCGATTTTCGCAAAAAAAACAGCAGTTTTTGGTTTCCTTACTAACGCCCTAGCTCCTCCGCCGATTGCGCTAGAGAGCTGTTCAACGGCTCAAACGGATCGGTTAGTCTAGTAGATTGTACTTGAAAAAAAATTTTTGCCTGGGGGTTGCGGGTTTTTTTTGAGTGATGTCATAAGTGAAGTAGTTTTGGGGTCATTTTGGCTCATGTTGCCTGGCCTAGGGCCCAACCACTAGGCCAAAGTGTTTCGCTGAAGTTTTCATTGAAAACTAGACTCGAGTCCGAGTCTTTTGAGCCTTTGATTGACTTTCTAGCCTTTCTGGTTCAAAAGTTACGATCTAAAATAAACAAATAATTAATTAACTAATTAGCTAATTAGTCAAATATTCTTACTAACTTACATCATAACTTTTGAACCTGAAACTCCAGCAGGTCATCCAAAGTATCAAAAGACTCAGATTGTAGCCTAGTTTCCAGTAAAAACATCAGCGAAATACTACCACCTAACGGTTGGTGCCCAGGGCCAGGCAAAGTTGGCCAAGGTGGCCTAAAAGTCCTCCACTTATGACGTCACTCATAGAAAACCCGCACCCCCCAGGCAAAAAATTTTTTTGAGTGCAATCTACTAGACTGGCCGATCCGTTTGAGCCGTTGAACAGCTCTCTAGCGCAATCGGCCGAGGAGCTAGGGCGTTGGTAAGGCAACTGAAAATTGCTGTTTTTTAGGCTGAAATCAAAGTACGAATATAACGTAGACCGGCTCTATATGTGTTAAAGTGCAGAAGTTCTACAAAAAACACTAAAAGACAACCCATATGCAAGTAATCAAAGGCAGTTTCTATCTTATTACAGGTATTTATGAAGTCATTAGCTGGCAATTCACAAGATTGTTAAGTAACAGATAGTATGTGAATGTCACTTGTGATGTCATAGAACAGGCAAAAGAAATTTGTTTAGAGCCAATTCTACTGCATTTGTTTGTGATTTTTTGTTGTAGAAGTTCATAAATGATAGTCTTAAAAAAAATGAGTTTGGAAACACAGCCATATTTTCTATCTAAACCAACAAATTAAAAAAAAATTTTTTTTCGGCATCCATCCCAAATTAGGTGAGCAATGTAGGGGGCCAAAAACGCAATTATCATGAAAAGCATTGGTTTTAGGTAAATTTAAACTGCCTATTTAGAAAGTCCCACCTAGAAAACATAGGTATAGACATCAACTTCATTAGGATTGGACTAGCAGATCTAGAGTTATACTCATTTTTTTGTTGCTCATCAATGCGAATGCCATCTAGTGGTAAAAATACAAAGCAGTGATAAATAAAAAACCGCTTAACCAATTTTTGCAAAATTGGTGTTAATTTTCCTAAAAATTTGTAGCTGCAAACATATGTGGAAAGGAACAAAAACCTAAACCATGTGGTTCCAAATTTCAGAAATTTGAGCTGAATTATAATGAAGTGACCCTTTCGTATTTCTATCTGCAACCCAGCATACTAATTTTTGACAACTAAATAGCTTTGGAGAAACGGAGAGAGCACTTATTATGTCACAGTAGTGAATATGATGAATGAATGTGGAGTGTGATGTGTTAATGTCAGCTGGATAGAATCAGCGATGTCAGAGCTTACATATGACATTTTTTTGTGTGGTTAAAAATATACTTTTGCTGAGGTTAAAAACACTGGCTGGAAGTAAAAGTAAATAAAAAAAATTATCATTTTGGCAAAATATATGCTATATACTGCAGTATGGGCAAAAAAAATTTTTTGCAGCCGTTCACCAACATCCCCATGTTTGCGGCCAAAGTGTGTGCATGAAATTTTTTTCAAGATGAATTTACACCCTGAAGGACTTATTTTTGGGTATTTTTAACTTCAAAAATGGATTCCCAGACCTAAAAAAAACCCTGGTACCAATTTTTATGCATTCAGCTGCCCTAGTATTCATGTGGCAACCAAGTTTCTAAAAAGCGGGGGGAAATCTCCCTATAGTGGCCAAAATGTCACATTGCAATAACTCGAAACATTGAAGCAATTTTGAAATTTTTTTTTATTTTTCATCATTTTTTCTACTCATTAAGAAAAAGTACAAATAAAAAGGTTTCATGACATTTGGTTACATGCAGTTTCAAAGTAAACATGGAATGACCCTATTGCATTTGTCTGAGGTTTATAGGTATAATATTTTCACTGACACCTCAGCTTCTGGGCGATTTCAGGCATAAATCAAGCATAAACAATGTCTTACCAACAACATAACTCCTTAGCAGATTGCACCAGAGAGCTGTTTAAACCCTCAAAAGACTCGGCAAGTCATGAGTCTGCAGTGATAAACATTTTTTTTGGTTTTGGATTTTCGTGAGTGGCATCATAAGTTGAGTAGATTTTGGCCTTTTTGGTTCACTTCTGGCCCTAGACCCAAACCACTAGAGCAGGGCTTCTCAAAGTATGGGTTGAGACCCCATTGGGGGTCGCAAAAAAGTGACTTAACAAATCAGATGTTAAAGCTTGGAGTGAATCTATTTCTACTGCATTGTAGGGGCAATAACGTGTTTCATGCTGTCAGTTGTTACTAAGATGTCTGTCTGAGCTGTCAAATGATGATAATCAACCAAGCACAAGAAGTTATGCATTGTTAAGTCTTGATTGTTTTAACGTACTAACCAATGACAACCTTTTTACATTCATTCTGACATGAACGATGCTTGTGCATAGAACTCTAGGTTTAGTCGTCCAGTGGTTCAGCAGACCTAGTTTGTGCAGCATTTGGCGTACCCTTAATTTCCTTATTCAGTCTAATTGCACATGTGCTACAGTGTTTTTCACTAGGAATTACATTTGGAGGTGGATTTTTGAGTTTCTCATAGCTACCTGGACTCAGGACTTGCAATTATTTTCTCCTTTGCTTGGGTGAATGTAACATGGATCACTACAATTTCTTTGTTGTAACGAAAACTTCTTAACACATTGGGTGTGGCGCTTTGGCGTCCTGTCTCGTACCCTAGCGTGCGAAGCAGGTTGTGTTATGACTACCACAATTAGTTGCGCAGTGCGTCTGGTTTGAAACTGCTTTGTGGCTTTCGGTTTGTCCTTCAACTATAACTTGCAAACCAGAGGAGCTACAAAAAAATCTAAGACATTAGGAGAAAGCTTAATTCGTACCAACTGCAATGACTTCTGCAAAGTCAGTGTGACTTATTACATCGCGGCAAACGCAGTCCCTAGGTGGTACATCCTTTTTGAAAAACGTATTACTAAACAGTTGCAAGCAACTATGTTTCAAGGTGTGGTATTCATTGAAACATGGTATCATGCACAATGAAACCCTACATGCAGTACAGCCGAGTGTCTTTGCGTTTACTATGCCTCCTGCACAGTTTGCAATTTCGCTGAGGCCCCCTTTTTTGGGCTGTTGTAGGAATAAGGGCAATCTTATTCACATAGAAGCCCCCATGCCGACAATCATCGGAGTCACCTCGGGGCCTTCGTGGCAATGGAACCTGGACTGCTGACATGCTTGGACCACTGTTCTCATCCATCATGCACATTCTGTCGATGACGTTCTGTTGGAAAGAGTGCAGTGATAAATGATCCTTCTTATCTGGTTGACACAGGTTGTACAGAATTTAGGCATTGGACATGGTCAATGGTCATCTCCATCAAGTAGAAAAATACCTTTTTGGTCCACTTGATTGTCTTCCGTGTGCAAGGATAATACGCTATCATTTGATCAACACGGTCAGCGCCTGCCATGTACTTGTTATATTCATAAACACATTTCGGCTTTATAATTTCTTTTCTTTGAGCACTGCCCTTCTCCCTATGATAAGCTTTGGCAGTGGAGCTGTCGTGTTTTGTGGAGATCATTTTTACCACCTGTTTATCCATCCAAGATGAAACCATCACCTTTCCATTGTCTCGGGCTACCACTTCATTCTTTTTCATTTTTCCGGGATTGCCTACCTCTGGCAGTTCGCCTCTGTTTGTTCGGAGGGTCCCCACAGTGTAAACTTTTTTCTCAAGCAACATCTCGCTCAGCTCGACAGAATTATACAGGTTGTCCGTGAATAAACTATGGTACAACCCCATGCATTTGTCAGTGAGAAGCCGTAGAACAGTTTCTTTCAGGTTTTTTTTTTGCATGTGGTATATGTCCAAGTTCCAGCAATAGCCTGTCGTAGAATCAGCCAAAATATATGATTAATTTACGCCGTACTTCGTAGGTTTGTCTTTCATATAGACACGAAAGTGCAACCTACGCCACTATTTTAGCATCCCCTCATCAATCGAAATATATTCTCCCAAAGAGTACATTTCTTTCCATTTTTCTACCAGATAATCAAGCATGGGTCTTATTTTGTACAGGGCGTCTCGGGGGCGTCAGGCATAACCTCATTATCATTGAAATGCAGGTTTGAACTGATCAGTTGCAACCGATCTCTAGACATACATGCACCAAAAATGAAGTGTAGAAACAATTTTTCGTTGGCCAATACAACTGATTGTGGCCTTTTTTATCAATCAAGCCCGTAAGCAGAACAAGGCCTAGATAAACGTTAATTTCATTGACAGTTACAGGAACCTAGTATTTTAGTCGGGACTTTGGTTTCAACACCTTACCACCAATACTTTGTGCGGCATAGCGGTTTGTTTCTGTAACCAAAAGTTGAACTAGGTCATCAGTAAAAATCATCTTGAAATAATCATATGGTGACTTGCTATCACCTACATGTACTGCAGAAGTTGGCCCTTCTTGGCCAGCAAACGCACGAAGTTGAGGTTTTTGAGTTGTAGGGTCCCAAACGTAATTTGCTCTAAGAGCTGTCAACAGCATTTGTGCTGCTGGCGGTGGAGTTTGTGGATTTGCAGCCGCAACTGAAACCACGCCATCATCACTGTCTGCTTCCATAGTTTGATCAACATTATCTGGTATAGAGTCCCCATTATTTTTGACCTCCGTACAATCTTCAGCTGAAACTACAGTACTCTCGACATCACCACTGTTGCTATCTGTGCTGAGCGGTTTGTCAACAGTTTCATCACCCCAATATTTTCGACCTCCGTACAATCTTCAGCTAAAACCACAGCACTTTCGATATCACCATTGTTGCTATCTGTGCTGAGCGGTTTGTCAACAGTTTCATCACCTTTGTCAAAATCACTGTCATTTATGAGCTCGTCCTCTTAATCTGAGAACTCATTCATCAACACGCGTGCAGCACGCTCAGCACTCATGCTATCCATGTTTAAATTAACTCTATTTTTCCTGAAATATTGAAGTATAATTAAAACTTTTACAGCACAAAACTAACTGCAAACCAACCACGTTGGATTTCAAGGTGAAACGAGTTTATCAGTGCATGGAATTGTGGTGAACGCGATGTAAAGATGCCAACTGCTCCTCTGCTTATTTCTTTATTCTCCGAGTTCTGCAAACCTCTTTCAACAAGCAAGAATGCATCGCAAATACGTCAGATCAGTCACAAAACGCTTGAGTGATCAGCTCGAACAGTGGATGAACGTTTCTGGTCGCACTTTTAACACTTTGAGAGCCGGCGTACGATATATTCGCGATTAGTTGAATGTTGCATGCAGTTGTGGCCACTGTTATCATAATCCTAAACGTTGATTGTTGATCATGAGCACACATGTGTTGCGTCTGAAAACTGCCGAATCTTTCGTAGAGACCAGTTAGTGCACTTACTTCACTGAAAAATCCGGATTACAAGATGTGAAAGGAGCAGATTTTATCCAGTATTGGTGAAGATCTGGATAAAAAAATCTGGACAAAACCAAAGATTTTTAGAAAGAAAAACATAAGAACTCATTTGTACCACCAGTTTAATCTGGTTTTAGCGACGATCCAGATTAACTGAATCTGGACTAATCAAGGTTCACTGTAATTTGTTTTGATTGAAACTGGTAGGAAAGTAGCATGACCAACCAGACATGTTGTGTAAAAAATATGAAAAAAAATATTTTGGTGACTTGTAAAGACTTGTGAGAGTTTTGAAAATATGGGTGAGAAGAACCAACAAAAAATCACACGCAGCTAATTTGATCTATCACAACAGAATTGAGGATGTTGATGTTTACTTTCATAAGAATGCATAACCTTCACATAAATTTAAATGCACAGGGCTAGAAAAAGTGTTGAAATCGGGAAGGACATTCCCAGGAAATCGTACATGCTTGTGGGAAATTAATCAGCTGCAAGTAAAGTAAAATTGAATACCATGCAACGAATTGCAAGAAGTCACAATGACAGACTGTACAAATTTCCTTGCTGAGTCCCTGTGATGCAACGGCTACGTGTATGTAACAACAGCGGCCTCATGCAGTCATGTGTCGTAATGTTGATATAGCGTAATGTGCCAGTTACTGAAACAGGGAAAGTTGTGAATTCAAATATTGCTGCAATGACACAGGTAGTCAAAGGGCAGTCAGGCCAGCACATTCTGAAGCAGGGATCTGAAACACGTGGCCCACACGGGCATTTTTGCGGTCCGCGATGCTTTTTGCATAGTTTGAAATAAAAACATTTGCATTGTATATTTAGTTTGTTCACCAGTGTTTGAAAGTACTTAGCCAGGGAGTGAACAAGTTCTTTTCAAGCGAATGTAGAGATGGCTAGAAATGATTTGCCTGTAACTCATACCTTTTGCATGAAACAAGATGTAAAAGCTGTTTCTAATAAGGTTCAGGTACCACCGTTGCTGCGTCATCGTCATAATGTGGCTCTCAGGTTACTGTATAAGTCCTCATGTGGCCCTTGGAGCAATTTGAGTTTGAGACCCATGTTCTAATCTAGAGCTATGTGCATGTATGCGAGCAAACTTCATTGTGTTAGAAAGCAGAGTGGACAGTGTTGTTTGGTGTAGGCTAGGGTTGCCACATCACTTAAAATTTTTCAAGGATATTTTGTCGCTTTATGATTATTGAAATTTTAATTCATGACTTCTTTCAATACTTCTTAGATATAGTGGTTTAGCACATTTTTTCAAACAAACATTGCTGAATAACAGTGGGTACTTTTTACTACACAACTGTTTGAGATGGAACAAATCTGCATGTTATTCTATTCCAGGGGTGGGCAAGCTTGTTCATTAGAAGAGTCATTGGCAGATAAACAATAAACACCAGCAAGCTGCAAAATCAATTTGTAGTGTCAAATACATTTGGTCAAAGAATGCAAGTTTTACATAATGACTTGCACCAAATCATGTAGACTCATTAGCAACTAACCTCACGAATTCATGTAAACACGTTCACAAATGAAGCAAACATTAAATATGAGGTGACAACTTGCTATCAATTTGAGATGCTGCAAATCAGCTAGAAAAGCCACACAAAACATGTCGGCAAGATGCTGTTTGCCCAGCAATGTATTCAATTACATTGTTTAATCTTTATTCTCGAATGTTTTGTGTATTCAACAGTTCAATAATGAACTATTTCACAACTGTTCAAGAACTTTCAAGGATGCAGGAAAATACTCAGGACAACCAAATGTTTCTCAAGGATCAAGGACATATCAGTTCTGATAGCAAATTCAAGCAAAGTCTTTGGCGCTCAATGACGTTTAGCAACCTTAAGTGTAGGCAGCACAAAATTCTCAATAATAAGGCAATGGCATTGGTAAACACAATGCTGCAAACCTTGCGTTATGAGAATATTAAGAGTTATTATCCAAAGGAAATCTTTAGTTTGGCATTGAGAAGACTCTAAATGGTCTACTAATTGCGATTTGGTTGGTTGTTAGAAACCATATCAAAGTTTTCCAAATTGCCGGTGATCGTTGCAGTGTATGCAGTCCATAATTATATTGCTTTAGTAAGTTATGTACAACCAGGGTTATTTTAGCACTTTGATGGTCGGTCTACGAATATATTTTACCTAGGTTTTGGCCTAAAAACCAGCAGTTTTCGGTTGTCTTACCAATGCCATAGCTCCTCAGCTGATTCCACTAGAGAGCTGTTCAAGTTGAAGGGCTGAAATGGATCGGCCAGTCTTCTAGTCTGCACTTGAAAAAAATTTTTTGGTTGGAGGTTGCGGATTTTTTGTGAATCAAGTTGGGCAAAAGGTAACGTTGGGCATATTGGCTGAAGGCCATAACTCGCCAGCCAATTGAGCAGGAGAGTTGTTCAAACACTCAACAGATGTGGCAAGTCTTGTAGTTTCAATTTGAAAAGAAAAATTACAAAGTTTATATATTTGTTTTTTTGTTGGTGACATCATAATGAGAGTAAGTTTATGCATATTTGGATAAGATCCTCAGGCCCTGGGTGCCAACGTCAAAAGCCATTTTTTTGACTTAAACCAGGATGTTGTACGAGTCTTTAGAGGGGGTGATTAGCTTTCTAGCATTTCTGGTTCAAATGTTATGGCTAAAAAAAGCAATAAAATTAGGGAAATCCCTATAAATCCCTTTGGGATTATTTATAAAATAAGCAATGAGGACATATCTCCTCAGTGAGAGCTTTCAGATAATGTATTGCATATACCAATAGCATGTGTGCTCACCGAGTTATCACCATTCAAAATTTGTATCACGCATGAGTGATTTTGATGACTATCCATTTTCTTTTCCCCAAAATTGGGGTAATCACATGTTTTTAAAAATTTTTCTTCACTTCTGAAGAAAGGATACTTGAGACAACCTTTTCTCAAGTTTTTGCAACAAATAAATAATTACTGTGAGAATGATTTGGTTTCAAAGTTAGTTAGATGGTTTTCTTGTTAGTCATTATGCTTCATTGACCACAAAAAGTAGTCATTTTATATGGTCCATAACTTTGCAAAACCTTAACCAATTTCAAAAAATTAGTTTTTCGGAATCAGCATGAGAAGTTCTATCTGCTTATGAAATTTGAGGTAAATCTGAGATGGTGGGTTGACTGGCTGGGACAGTCGACAAAGAATGACCTGGGCCTGAGTTGCGCGTGTGCAAAGCCACGTTTGATCTGGTTGTTTTGGTGCGAGAATCCTGGAAAGTGACCAGACGTCAAAGTGTTAAGGTGTTTTAGGGACGTGATTCAGGTTCCTAAAATGGTCCCTAAAATTGAAGATTAGGTCCCTAGAATCAGAGAAAATCGGGTCGCTAGAATCAGATAAATCGGGTCCCTACAGGTCCATACCAGGTACCTAACATTTTCCTTAAAGAAAGCACTGGAACAACTATAAATGTAATAAAAAAACTCTTCAAATTAAGAGTTCCCACTAAAATAAATTTTAGACATGGGTTAGAGAAGGATTTGGCATGAAAATTTGCTGATTTTTCACTCCTTCAGAATCTCAATTTTGCATACCAAGTGGTAGTGTTGTACACTGCGGTGATGCAACTGTTTGTAAATTGAATATGAATCGATGCTAGTTGGCTGAATCGATCCAAGTTGATCCATGTGAATGCAGTGATTATTAGACTCCTGAGTGCAAAGTTAAAAAAAACTCTTTTTGTGATATCACAAAGGGACAATCATTTTCAACTTGCGGTCCATGGGAAATCTCGACAAGCTTGCCAGGAAATTTGCATTTTTTCAAGCCCTGTTAATGCACTTCAGCACAAGGTTGAGTCACAAAATCTGTTTATAATCATGGTTCCTTCCATGCTTTTTCTAGCATTCTGCTACTTTTTGGGTGCAAACTAACTAAAATTAAACACATCAACACCTTGTTTTAGTACACTTGGTTTTGTTTGTTTCTAGGTCATATTTTTGCAAATGCAGAAAGTTGAGTTGTTATGCATTCAGTAAGCATTCAGTTCAGTAAACCTCTTGTCATGCAAGAGCACAATTAAGCTGCTCACTACTGCGTGGTTTAGTCGCACACCAACTACCAACGTATTTTGGCTCGAGAAGAGGAAACATTTGGTTTGTTTAAAAAGGGCAAAAATTTGACTTACATCTGTCATATAAGTGCAAACTGCAAGGGTCTCTATTGTGATTCTTGTGAAAGTGCAAGTCTTAAGCTTGGACAGCTTGTGCCCTGGTAGGCAATGGTGCAGAAGCACACATGTCTGAAGCACTGGCAGGGAAGGTATTAAATAGGTTTGCGTAAATGAATAACGTTTGCGTAATGCTGGGTATTCATTCTCAGTAAGGGATTCAGCTGACTGGTAAGATCTTTGATAATAACACAAGACAGTTAGAATAATGGAAGACTTAGATGAATTCATGAAAATGAAAGTTATGCCAAATTCTATGTAAAAGCTTGCAGAGGTATTTAAGTTGTTCTGCTACTGACAGGTTTGGGGGCTAGTTGAACTCACTGATAACAGCAGGGTTCTTATGCAGTCTGGAAAATTATGGAACATTTTTTTGTAATTTTCCAGTCTGGAAACACATGGAAAAGATGTTTTTTTGTTTGTTCGTAGGGAAAGAAATTTCTAGGCTTGATCTTTTGACATATGTTTTCATAATATTTTATTCAAGGTAGATATAATTTTATTTGTATCGTGTTAAATATTATAGTGCCTATATTTGACCTGGGTTGGTCATACAGAAATGTTAGGTCTGGAGGGAGTTTGAAAAATGTCTGGAAAAGGTCTTGAAGAAGTTTTGGAATTCATCTTCAAAATTGTGTAGGAACTTTGTAACAGGATGGTTTAGGAATAGATTATCAAGATTTTTTCAGTTTTTGAATTAAAAATTAAAAGTTATGTATGCTACCTTGGTTGTGTGCAGTTAGTGTTTTTGGTTACATGTTAGATGCTTCAGTCAAGTTGTATTTTAAACCTTTTGTTCTGCAGTTCTCAAGACGAAGTAATGCTGGGCTATGCCAGTCGTGAATGCACTTTTGATCCATACAGTGCTAAAGATAACTACCTGACAAGGTATGATCACTGTTTCATGATTTTTTAACTTTGGATGGTAATTAAACCTTGCTGATTTATTTCTTGTACCTGCTAAAAGGTACAGGTGTATTATATGAAATTCAATATTTTGGCAAAAGTGTCTCAATAAATGTTTTGACTTGAATGTACCTAAGTCATTTGTAAAATGGTGAAAAGGGCTTGATTTATTATAATGGCACTGCAAGTACAGTTTAGGTTGGATTTGAAACATTGCTGTAAATCAGTGGTTCCCAAAGTAGGTTGCGGAGGAGTGGCTGTGTTGTCATGTACAGCAGCCTCAATAGTTCACTGAAGTCTAAAATTTTCACTGGGCATCTTAACATTTTGTGTTACATCGGCAAATCCAAACCAAGGACACAGTTTTGTGAAGTTCACATTATCTTCTTTATAGCAATAATTGTAAAGCCACAGCAGTGACCCACACCAAGCGAATCGATCGCAATTCATTGCGTAAGGAAACTAGTTTCGTGTGTTACACATCTTAAGATCTGCGCAAAAGTCGACATATGAAACAAAAAGAAAAAATTATGCACTGTTGCTAAGATCAAAACTCAAGATTACAAAAATTGAAGATTACAAAAATTGAGCACAATTGCAACTCATCCACTAAACACAACTACAACACTGTTCAATGAACACAGATCGTAATGGCCATTCGGCACTTCTGATTGACAAAAAATACTCTCCGCGTTTAGCATGGTTTCTGTCTCAGACGATCACGTGGCTTGCAACAGACCGTAACGTGCTGCGGAAAAAGTCTAGCATGCCAACTCTAGTTAGTTCGGGTGGTAAAGTGAAATGGAGTAATTCGGTAAAATTCTAACTCTTAGTGTGTTGAGTTCGGTTTTGGAAGTGTAATACTAGCATGATTAGCATGCAGTCGACAAGGCATGTCGGTGAGGATGGGCAGTATTAGAGTAGAAAGCAGTGTAGGCTTTGGGTTGGCAATGTTAGGATTGACAAGAAATCCCAAGTAAATCTTCAGAAATCACCCCAGCAAAAAACTGTTTCCATCTGATTATTATCTTCTTTATAATTCTTATTATTATCTGATTTAATTCTGATTATTATCTGATTATAATTCTGATTATTATCTGATCATCTCATTATTATCTTCTTTATAAAGTTGTTATCTTCTTTATAATTCCTATCAGATTTCTACTATATATACAGTTTCAATCAACCTTGTTGTGGATTGTAGTAAGCACTTCCTGGTAATGCTAAGATTGTGTCAAACTTGTAAACATCTGTCCTACTGTTAATATTTGCCAGCTGAAATTCCAACAAAGCACAACTAAATTTTTGTTTTTTTTTTGCTGGTTTTTTAGGCCGAAATCCAAGTACGAATATCACGTAGGGCGGCTCTCAACGTGTTAATAGTTATATTCATTCATCGTATGACATTTTTTCAGGAACTATTTAAATTACTGAGTGAAGTAATTATGTATCTCTTACTACTATCACCACTGATGCCAGAAAGTTTCCCTATTTTTGTAAGCCTGACTTATCACAATTAGTGCAACACACAAGGGGTTAATTCTTACCTTAAAAAAACTAGTTCTGATCAGGATTTAAAACATAATATTTATATTTAAACATAACCTTTTATCACATGTTGTGCACAGCATTCAGCATTTGTTATGAATAAGCATTTTCTTACATCAGTAATGTTTCAGTTGCAGATAGATATGAGGGATATCTAAAACTGGCAGATAGTCTACATTTCAAAAAGTATGTTTTAGTTAGTATCTTTTACTTATATCAGAACTGATGGCAGATAATTATTGTACTCAATTTTCTTCAATGACATGTAAAATGCAGATGCAAACAGTTTTTTGCTGGGGTGATTTCTGAACATTTTCTTAGGATTTCTTGTCAATCCTAACATTGCCAACCCAAAGCCTACACTGCTTTCTACTGTAATACTGCCCATCCTCACCGACATGCCTTGTCGACTGCATGCTAATTATGCTAGTATTACATTTCCAAAACCGAACTCAACACACTAAGAGTTAGAATAGCGATACAATCATCTTATCTGGACACTGACATTGGCTGCTAGCAGTTATAGGTGCTAGCCTGGCACTTTGCGAATGAGACTATGCACACTTCACAATCACTACGTTTACATGGCCAGTTTTGCGTTGTCTTGTTACCATATATGGATAACAAGTGGTCTAGTTCTGAACGTGATTTGCTAAGTCAGCGCCCTGAATGAGCCAATGCATTGGCCACCTCGACAGGAAGACGTCTCGTTATGAAGTGTACGTAGTCTCATTCGCGCAATGCTAGGCTAGCACCTAACACGGCTAGCATTCGGTGCCTGTCTCCAGATACGATAAGACTGCACTGTTATTTTAACTATTAGTGTGTTGAGTTCAGTGTTAGAAGTGTAATACCATCATAATTAGGCTACCATGCAGTCGACAAGGCATGTCGGCAAGGAAGGGTAGTTTTACAGTAGATAGCAGTTTAGGCTTTGGGTTGGCAGTGTTAGGATTTTTACTTTTGAAGGCAAGAATTTTAACCAAATATTCAGAAACCACTCTGTTAAAGCTGTTTGCTTCTGCATTTTACATGTCATTAAAAAATTTGAGTGCAATAATTTTGTGTCATCAGTGGTGATAGAAACAGAAAACTAAAATATACTTTTTGAAATGTAGACTATGTGCCAGTTGTAGATATCCGTTACTGTTTAGAAAGGAAACATTATTGAGAAGATGCTTATTCATAATAAAGATTGAAAGCTGTGCACAACATATGATAAGAGGCTCTGTTTAAATACAGGTGTATAGTTTAAATAGGCTACTGATCAGCTGTGAGTGGCTTGGCAGTGTTAGGGATAGTTGTTTTAAAAGTACAAATCTTCATAAACCAGGCTTGCAAAAATAGGTCAACTTTCTGCCATCAGTGGTGACAGTAGTAAAGGATATATAACTATTTCACTAGCTCATTGAAAAATATCATAGTAGGATATATTTAATATAACAAATACAAAATGTTTTGTATTCATGTGACATTAGGCTATTAGTTTAAGTATCATTGTAAATAAAGATTTTGACTGATGTGTCACCAACAGTTCCACCTAGGCACTTGCAGACACATGCAATATTAAGAGGTAATCTCAAAAATGTTTTTCAGCATTGTGCTTAGGAAACCTGTCTGAAATTTGTATGCCTGTAACTTTGCACATGTGACGTCAATGCATGATGTAAACGTCAGTAGCATGTCTGCTATGGAATGATTTTACAGTGTGCAGCATGATGCATAATTCACGGCACCAGCTTCATGAGTGGCATGAACAGCAATTGCCAAATTCGTGAAATCTGTAATCAGTGTACATGCCTTCCAACTCCATACAGCCCTTTGTTTACCAGCGTGCACAGAAGATGTTCACCGACGTGTCTGCCACACGTGAATGACTTTCAGACATGTAAACCGAACGGTACAATGACGTCAGAACTGACTGTCTCATTTTTGCGGACCGTCGCTTGACATGTAAACGTAGTAAATGAGTTGTTTTCCTCACGAGGTGGCCAACACATTGACTTTTTCAGGGTGCTGACTCAGCAAATCACATTCAGAACTGGACCACTTGCTATTCATGTATGGTAAATAGACAATGAAAAACTGACCATGCAAATATACTAAATGTAACATTCTATCATCCCAAAAAAAACTTATCAGTCGAGCTCTACATCCAAGTGATAAGATTAGAAAGGTGTGTATTGGTAACCACTGCTGCTGTCATATTGTGCTGCTGTTATGTCAGTCCGATTATGTTGTATGACTGTACATATACTATAGAAATCGACGACAAGTAAAACAGGTCGAAAATAAACACTAACTGGGATTAAATGCTGTGGCTGGAAGATTAGAACAAGGAGTGTCACAGTGAAGGAGTTTGCAAATCACTGAATTGAGCTGCTCGATTTGGCACTTACTATTACACATTTCAGGGTTGCTAAAAGTCCTGAATAAAATCATGTGAGCATCAGCGTAGTCTGTAAGCTTGTTAAAAAAACATACTCACAAGAGGTTCTACAAAGTTTGATTATGGGTCAGTGCAAGTTTGGAATATGTTTTCATCAGCCCGTCAATGCCTCTATGCATTTTTAACGTGTAGCAGGCCGTCATGCTTCTATCTTGACGTCACGTGCCATCACCATTGGCGCATATCCAGTTGAGTCATGTGACTACGTATGCTTCGCGCCACTATGTCACTACTGAAACAGCCGTTTGCGTTTTTTCCTTTTTTACAGCGCTTTTCTCCTGAATAACCAATAAGAACCTGCAGCAAGATCACTGCAGTTCTATTGCTATGCACAGAAGATGATAACAGTTG
>Ga0210059_1009092_pt1 | contig 15558 bp, 11 predicted proteins | sample Ectturendosymbi2_FD_188042 | JGI IMG/M metagenome (GOLD analysis project Ga0210059, IMG submission 188042) | Ecteinascidia turbinata endosymbiont from Florida, USA - Sample 2 (SPAdes) (version 2) | ecosystem: Host-associated > Tunicates > Ascidians > Unclassified | place: Key West, Florida... | reverse complement strand
TGACATTGCAACAAAGCCTCGCTTCTTTTGCTTCATATTGACTAACTCAAAATATATTTCATCATTTTCGGCCTGTTGCCTCACCTTTAAAGGTGTGTGCGCTGGAGAGGGTGGTGGACAAAACAAAAAAAAAATAAACATCCATTTCGTTGCGAAGTCTTGTACTAACAAATTACTTCAAGATACTGACGTTTTTCATTTGCACAAAAACGCGTCTTGTATTTTGTGACCGATTTTCCTTTTCCTGCTTCAGCAAGTTTTATGGGTATTCCTTATGCTTTGTTTGCAACAATTATCTTTCACAGCTGTTTTTTTTCAGTCATAGACCGAATTTTTGTTTAATTACCGAAAATAATTAAGTCAATTCGTTCACAATGTCTCAAAAGGTAAGCAAGTGGATACTGTTACGGTGGGTTTTAATACTATTACGGGACAAATGACCGAAATGTCTCAGTGAAAAAAAAAGTTTATCAGTAAGTGCCGTAAGGGACTACTGCTGGGCCGCGGGTGCCTTTACATGTTTGCATTTGGCGGACCCTCAATTTGAAATTATGAATGGTAAGGGAGGATGAAGTGAGCAATGCCACCTACAACAGATAGGTCCAGAAAGCAGCACAGTAAATCCTTGCAGATACCTTAAGAGCAAAACCTCCAAGGCAAATTGACAGTTGATGTGTTGCAGCAGGTAGTCACGTAACAGTGGGATGCAGTGCACCACTAAGTCAACAGTCAAACAAAATCACTTTCTTGCAAACCATCATGACGCATTTGCGTCAAGAGGGTTCGCAGAAACTGAAGCATGTGGCGTTTTCCAGGCGTAGGGCGTAGCCATGAGGTGACATAGGCCCACATTTTTAGCATATATAGTCATGTTGTGCTTTGAGAAGCGGCGTCCCAAACAAAAACACTCTTACTTGCCTAAAATCAAACAATTTTCACCCCAAAAATTTTGGGCTGGTTACGCCACTGTTTGCAAGGCACTGTACCCCTATTGCGGTTTAATGTCTGATCCTACAGTTTTACATTGCACCAAGGCATTGCAAGACGAACACATATTACGTTGTTTCTACAAGATGGCTGCTTGGTTTGATGCAAAAAAGGAATAAAACTACAGAAAAACGTTTTTATAATTCCGCCGCTTGCGTTTCAATGGTGCTGAGGGTGATATGAGTTGCAAAATGGGACTTCTGTAAAAAATGGGGCTTCTGAATACGGAGCGAAGGAGTTCTAACCAGCGCACTATTATTGTATCATTACTCCTGTTTCTTAGGTTGTGAAAGGGACGTTCGCAGTTTATAGTGTCACGAAATGTGGAAAGCGTGTGTCGATTGGACAAGGATGGCAAAATCTTAGTATTGATTCGGAAATTACTCAGAATTGACGTTTCCTTTTATGATTGTCCCGCAGCGCTATTCATGATATGCAAAACAAAACAATTGCTGTCTAGTGTAATCAATCTTATGATTTTTACTTTGTTTGCAGTCTAGTTTTGTTAATATTATTAACTCAACTGCTTACTCAAAGAAGCATCATGTCTACAAACGTTCAATCGTCACCTATTCCGTATAATCCTCTGCCTAACGACGTAATCGCGTTAGACCAGGTAAGATGGTCAGTTCTGCCGACGGCATGCCATCCAAACTGGTCCGTTTATTTTGCATTTGACAAAGATATGTGTGTGGTATGCCCGGGAATTGGATGAAAGATAAGCATAACGAGGTTGTAGAAAATAGAGCGTGAATGGAAAGAACCTGATCAATCAGAGCAACACCTCCACACTGCGTCTGGCATTTTGTATAGTGTTCACTTCCACCTGTCATTACAGCGGAAAATTTTTCGGTGTTTTTGGAAATAGTCGAAAGGGAGAATCCTCGATGATCGTTGTCTCTAATAAACGAATAGTTTATTTATAGGTTTGCGCAGGTCCGTAACTAGAGGTCGCAGGGGCGTTCGCCCCCCTGGAAAAATGTGTTGGACATAGTTTTTGGGCCCCTCACAGAAAAATCTTCGCCCCCCCTAGTGTCCCAAGCTGGTTAAGGGCCTGGGTTTGCGGCAGAACGTGATGAAGGTGGCTAAAATACCCGCATGCGTAGTGATTTGTAAAGCATTGCGCCCTTTCGTGAAATCATTTGATAAGCGATGCCCATTCCTCATTCAAGTATTTTCAGACAAAAACAGTACCCCGTTTTATACTGCACACATGGTCGCCGACATTAAATGTGGTTTGTTCCTTCAGAACTGAATTATGTGGCGCTACGAAAATAAAGGAGAATGGCTTCGTCTGAACACAGTTAAATGCCGATAACAACGTGAAACAAATCATACAAGTGCAGATCAAAAGCATTGAATAAAATTTTGTTTCGAACGCTGGCTCGCCAAAATTTGCTCGAAACCTTGAAAGCCATGATTCGATCTCGCCCTCTGCTAGATCAGCCAACTCGACGCACAAAAAAAGAAAACCTTGCTGCTTGAGGTATGCTCGACACCCTGTGATTAGTAACCTAAAAATCAATTCTTGTCGTTGAAGCTGAGCTTGCACGTAAATTTGGTTGCGCGCGAAAAGGAAGCGGCTGCGTCAAGTTCTCCATTTTCCTGTTTATACTGCACGCAAGAGAAGGGTATTACTCATGAATGACGATTGCTGATGCCCGGGCAACATCATCTCACGGGAATTCAACCCCTTGAGCTGTTGCATGCTTTCAGGAAGTCGGTCTAAGACAGCCATCACTGTTGCCACTTCTTATGTTTTAACATCAGATCTGATGTTTTCAAAAAAATTTCAGATGCCTGATGTTTTGGCGACGAATCTGATGTTGAGTGGGCTGTTTTTGTTTTCCACATTTCCTCTCCTTTTTAGATGAAAAAGTTAGATTCATTATTTTTAGGTTTCTTTCATCGGTTTATCGAACTGGTGTGTTTGGTTATCACTCCAAATTGAAGAAGCTCTCTTCAGTGCGTTGAGAAGAACGTAGTATATGTTACACATGACCGACTTCTCCATTTTAATGAAAGTACTTTGCTCTATTTCGGATTCAACGTGGATTATCGAGTTATCACGCTTTGTTAGGTATTGGTAATAGAAGCACATGGCACAGGGGTCACCAACATGGTGCCCACGGGCACCAATTCGCCCGCAAGGACCATGTAAGTCGCCCGCGGGCCCGTTCTAAAAGTAACATTAGCATGATCAATAGGGCAACCAAAAGTCAATAAAGTCAATTTTTCTGCCTATTTTGTAGTTTATGAAACGTCCACAAACCAAATTTCACGCTCATACCATGAAGGAATACCCAGTAATTAGGTAAAAAAAAAGTCAATTTATCATTAGATCAAAATTTATCGTTGGGTGAAATTTTTCTTGCAGCACAGGCTTTTTTGTATTCATCGATATTTCATTGAGACTGCAACAACAGATATTGATAAGCTTTTGCAAGTTTTGTTGCAATCCTGTAATAATAATGGGTTTGCTGCGATTTCTGACGTAATAATGCTGTTTTGCCCACTGCTAGACGATAGGATATTATGTAGGATAAGCGTAGTAAGGCAAGAAACGTGGTTTTACAGTATTTGGTTTGGTAAATGCTCAATCCATTATGCATAATAGTGTTTCAACTTTATGATGTTCTCAGGTTTGACTCTACTGTATAATATTGATGTACTTATCAATATATCACCCGTCAAAGTTAAACAATGAGTTTCTTTTAAAGTTCGAAGCATAGAGTGCATGAATATGCTTCTGGGTTAACCTTAACACCTAAGACTGAAATATTTTGCAGTTGAAAATGCAGAAAATTTATAGGTCAAAATAAAGACAAAATTTGTAAAATAAAGTCAAAATTTTAAGTTTTTAGGTCGAAAAACTGGTTGCCCTAGTGATCAATGTCTTCACATTAACGAATATCAACGCTAAAGTAACTGAAGGTAAATTGAGCAAGATGCTTATTTCTTTAGTTTGTATCAAGCTAGTAGCCCTTCGCATTAATCGTACACAAGAAGTAGCTCTCAGTTTCAAAAACGTTGGTGACCCCTGATATAGCTTATATTAAAACTGTAACGTGAAAATATGATGTCATGTTGTGTTGAAAAAGGCAACAATCTGATGTTAACCAGACGGACCCCTGTGGCAACACTGATAGCCAGCATTGTGGGCAGTTCTACTGACTTTGACAACTGACATTTTAAAGGTTGTTTCATTGAAACTTCGTATGTTTTGCTGTAAGTAAATAGTAGGCTATTTGCCTGTTTACTAACAACTGAGTGTTTACATGCAGGGTGGATGCATAGACCTACACCAGAATCCATTTTCATAAGTTGTTCCGAAGAGTTAGCAAAGTGTAGTTAATATTTTTTAAGGACAGCCTGTTAATCCTGGATACGCGTGTCACAATTTGGGAACCACTGGCTTAGGAGGCTGGCTGGTTCAACGCCATTCGAATGTTTAAATTACCCTGGGCTCACTTGGTTAATTCCCTGATTAACGTCGTAATGATAAGTTGTTAATGCTACTGATAGTTTCATAATGAAACAATTTTAGGATAGCTAAAATTGAAACTTTCATGTCTTAGATTTGAGGCAAAGCAAGTGATATGTGGAAGTAAATGTGTAAGGATTAGGTATAGTTTGCAGGTACTCATTACATAGTATGCATGAAGAGAAGTTAGTCGTGAAACATCCTCAAATAGTTACTTCTCATGAGTGACCATTCGTGACACAGCAAACTTTCACTACTGATCATATCAAACCATACCCATATCAATCAACAAAAGTTCCGATTTTTTTTTAAGTTAAGCACCAAAAGTTTAAATACCCATCCATATTAATCCAAATCCGTGATTAACAACACACAAGTCCAGGATTATTTTGAAGTAAAGCACTAAAACACAACTAAATACCTAGTGCTTGCAAGAGGCTAGTCAGCAGACACTTTCTTCCGGCAGCTCATTTTCGCTCTTCGCGAGATCGGACCCGCCTCGGTTCGCAAGACTTCGCAATGAACCGCAGCAGCGCACACGGCGGCGTTAAACAAGACTGCCGCGCGGTTTTCCGCGTGAGAACTCCCTAGTATAAACCCAGTGGACCTTATGGTTTTTACCGCTAGATTTAACAAACACTTCTGTGAAAGCTAGGGCCGGTCAGGCTGGAAGTAAGGCGCTAGCTCATAATTTGTGGGCTTTCTTGTTGGTCGTTTTAGGGCAGAGGTTCGCAACCTGGTGTACATGTACCCCTAGGGGTACATTTTCCCGTCCGAAGAGGTACATATTAAGGTAGGAATAGAAACGAAATACATATTTACATGTCTTTTATATCCAAATATTTGTACATATATCAGTGAATATTATTCTCAAAAGCCGTTATATGCCTGTTGTTCAATATATCTGTGATTAATAATGATAAAGTATTTTGTCAAAAGAAAGTTTGGGGGTCCACGTTCATCTGTCGAAATGGTAAAGGGGTACATGCTAACCTGTCGGAATGCTGAAAGGGTAAATAGTCAGAGAATGGTTGGGAACCCCTGTTTGAGAGTAACTGAGGCTGTTCGTCGTGGTCGCTAGAATGCATGACGAATGGATAGTTGGGACCAGAACGTCAGACGCAAAGCGAACTTCTGTATTTTAGTTTTCCCGGCTGGTAAATACGTGTATTGACGTTGCAGCTGTCTGGCAGCGAACGCAACACGCAAACAATAACTTAGGTCTATTCTTGCAGACCAATACGCTCGTCCCTGTGTGTGCAACAGTTGCGGAAATCCGCTGTTAGTGGGTGACGTCAAATGGCGACGTGTGATTCTCTCCACTCAGCGTAACTATTTGCTGACGCATTGAATAAAGCAAGGTGTTCAACCAAGTTGCTGTTTGCGGAAAATTGCTGCGATTTTTTCTCGCGCCCATGCGCCAACATTTATTTTGGTTGCTCTTAAATTTAAAGTCCGTTTTAACGTATTTACGCAACAATACAACAGGACCAAATAAAAAAGAAAATTGCTAAATGCCATAATCTTTTGCACAGTACCTTTTTAGTCTGGAACGCCCGACTATTGCCAGTGGTAGCAATCGAGCAAATTCTATTAAGATGAGTTTTTTTGAATGAGCGCGTGATTCATTTCACAGGCATGAAAGGTAAGATTCTCTCACGAAGGTGTTCTTTGAAATAATTTGTTGCGGACCATTTTATTTATTAATTTTCCCCGGTACGTTTTGGGTTGTTTTTTTAACCTGGACCCGAATCGAAACGTTTTTAGCTGCGGCTGGCTCGTCAAGTTGAATTGTTATGAAACCGTGAGGAACCTCGGCCTTAAGCGAAAGACGATGTTGACCAAGAACAATGTGATCAGCAATTCATCCAACACTCATAGTTGAATGGAAGAAATCATCTGTGATTTGTGTCGACGTTCGGTGTCACATTTCAAACTTCTCGGGGCAAACAAGTTGAGTTCAAGACAAGGCTTAGGGAAATCTCTCGGTCTTTAGTTTTCATGAAAATGACATCTTTGAGACTGAACGTGTTTTCAACTGTCCACTTCCTTTCAGGAAGTCGGTCAACATTACAAACCGAAGGTAGTATAGAAAAGCGTAAAGAACCTTGATCAAACAGCCCCTTCAGGCTGTAGGTCATCATGATTGCCGAGAGCAAGGAAGGTGATCGAGTACTTATATCAAATCTTCGATCGTGTTGGTTTTATGATGCTGACAAGCTGAAGCCGGAATTGCGCCTGCAGCCAGAGGAGTCAAAGTAGCCTCTATCGCTACAGAGTCGACACTTCCAACGACTGGGGAATCGAACGTCACACTGTCAGTGTCTCCGTCTGCCAATGTGTAGGTCGCGATTGACTGGCGAAGGCTGCCACTGACCAGAGACGCATAACGTGTTTCCCCAGTTATGCCGGGGCAAATCCTGCAATTGCATTTCAGTTGAAAGACTTTCACAATTGCGTTTCATTGCAAGAATTGCATTTCGTTGCAGAATTCATGAAAAAAGTTTGAGAAGTGTATAAATGCGTTTCTTGGTGTCATTTGGTTTGCCCAACATTTCTCCGAGAAAACGAGCGTTTTGTTGCAAATTGAAAGGGAATGCCAACCATGGGGGGCGAAGGGGCCATGCCCCCCCTTTTGTTCTGGGAAATATAGTCATTTTGTGCTTTGAGAGTCGTTTTTCCAAACAAAATAATATTATTCGCATAAAATCATACATTTTGGCCGCCCCAAATTTTTGGGCTGGCTACGCCACTGATGCCAACACACCCGAGTGGACGTGTAACCGACCTATCGCACCCTCATGCCAAATAGGGTTACACGTTGGAAAGGGTTAGAATGATCATGGGCACTTATGTAAGTTTAACCTATCATATATCACACAGAAACTGCTCTATTCTGATTTGAGGTTTAAGGTTCAAAGTTGTGCGTCTGGCGTTTGTTACTCGTTTCAGCATTGCCTATTTCAGTTGTTCCGTTCCCGTTCTTATCGAGCCATGCACCTGTCACCTCAGTGGGGCTGAAAGCCAAACAAAAAAGAGACAAAAAACTGAGGTAAAAGCTCTCGTATACGTGTTTAAAAACCTCCCTACCATTTCGATTGCATTTCTAGACAAGTTGTGTCCCCCCGCCTCCGTCGACCGTCGTGATTCAGCAACCCGGGTATATGACATCAACGACCACCGTTATAACGCAGCAGCCGCAGCCCAAGCGACTCTGGCAGTCTGGGATATGCGATTGCTGCAATGACATGGGAAGCTGTGAGTCTCGTTTTGCTTCTTTGTCTGTCTTGTCACAGTACGCATCAGTCTATTCTATTGCTTTGAGGGTGCTATAACTAGGGCCATTTTGTATGACCTAAAAACTTGATAATATGACTTTATTTTTCAGAAAATATGACATTCTACTACCAAACGAGAATTACTGAACTAGAACATACATTTACTGTACAAATAAGCATTACCAGCGAAAATATGGTTTGCTGAAGCATTAAAATAAACAGCTCAAAACATAAGCAAAACATAGTTTGGTTTGAAGCAAATTGAAAACATGCTTAGTTTTTTGGTTTGTTTTTCTGGGGCAGCAAGAACATGAATTGTTAGGCAGTGCATTACATTTCATCCAACCAACTTGGTTCACCTGCGTCTTTGCCAACATTGAAGTTCAGTTTGCAGAATGCATCTTAGACCTAGCGACATAGTAGTTTCACCTCATATTTTGAGATTGTTTTAATGGTTTCCTTATTGAATCATATCGAATAAAAATCGTTTTTGAATACATTCGTTGTGTGGCTTCCTGAAGCACAGAAAAATTATGACTTTGGTAGCTTTAAATGGCCCTAGCTATAACACGTTTCCTTGTTTGCTGCCTTTGTTGTTGATTTATCGCCGTGTACCAAGAACAATGGTGAAACTGTAATTAGTTGCTGCGAATGCCTAAGGCAGGGGTTCCCAACCTGTGGTACCATTAGTGGTACGCGAAGGTCTTCCAGGTGGTACGCGAGTGACTTCCATTTTTTCACAAAAACCTGGATTTCACAGCTTTCTAGTTTAGGTGTCGGGCTTTCTTTGGAAAGAAATAAATTTTCCTGTAGCTCAGGGGCGTAGCGAGGTTAGATGGCGCTGGGTCAAGATACAAGTTTGGCGCCCCCATGTTTGATCCTGAGGCAGGTGCGGATTTACCATTAGGCTAAAAAGGCTTAAGCCTGGGGCCCCCGATTTTGGGGTCCCCAAGATTTTAGAAGGATACTTTCCAACATTTTTGCAAGCAATTGTATTCCTGTTTTTGTTTTGGTTCAACGCACCGTTTTTACTGTACTATGCCGCTAACAAAAGGTCTCTATATAAAACTGAAGTGAATGACGATGCGTATTCTCTTTTCAGGGCGTTGAGAATTGGTTATTGTTAGGCTACGTATGTGTGGAACAAAACGCCTGAATCAATTTTTCAGATTAATCGAGGCCAGTGACGTACGGTACTTTCGTTCTTCCCAGGTCTCTCTCTTGTTCGTGGGCGTCGGAAGGAGGGCCAGGGCCCCCTGGATTTTGAAATTTGACATTTTTATATTACATTTTTAGCAAAAAAGGTGGTTTTCTTGGTTTCGAGCAGGAAAAGTGAATTTCATCAAGTTTGTTCCCCCCTGGAAAAATTTTTATGGTTGGAAAAATCCGCTAATGGCACCCTCCTAGAAAAAATCCTTTCCGACGACCATGCTCTCGTTGCTTTTTGTGGGTAAGATAGGGGGTAAAGACAAGACCAGCCTGCACTGTAGCCAAGGCTGCAGATATTCAGTGGAGCAAAACGTTAACAGTTTGTAATAGCGCGCGTGTTAAGCTGGGATGTTCTCTGACTTCAATTGTTTTGTAGCAATCTAGGGCCATTCCTTTCTACAGCTCAATGCATAGAAAAAGATTTTAACTAATGTAATCAGGATAACGCTGGATCTAGAGTAGGCTTACTTGCATCAACTTCTGAAGGTCGAAACGTACATATGAGAGTGATTCTAGCAAGCGAAAGAAAACCACTGCCGAAGCAGATGCAGTACAAGCTGTTATTGAAAAAAGGAAACGAATAAACCAGTTTTTTAGTGTACCAGAAGGGTCGACACCAGAGGTGGCCACGGATCCGGAGTCGACTCCGACAAGGTCCTGCGTTTTTCTTTCGGGGTCAGATGCGGAGTCGTAAATTTGTGAAAAATGGACCCGGATCCACTTGATATTTTCGGCAGTAGCAGGAGTCTGCGTGGGTTTGTTTATGCTTGTCATTTCTTAAATAAAAACATTGCTGAATTTCGGTTACATCGATGTTATCCACAGTCTGAACAAGAGTCGGATTCTCAAATTTGAAAATTTTTCAGACCTGGCTTGAAAAACGTGGGAACCGATGCGGGATCGGTGTCTAAAGATGTGACTACAGCCACCTCTGCCTTCCAGAAGGGTCCCCAATTTAAAATAGCCTAGGGTCCCGAAAATAAATTCGCGTCTGTCCTGAGGTCTTTCGGATGTGAAGTGGACACATTAACATTTTAATGTTTTGTGCATCCTTACTGCGTAATTCACAGTAATATTCTATTCGTGATTCAACGTGATGCACTTGTTTCCGAACAATCCGACCGTCGATGCTATAGCCTGCAAACCTACATAACCGCAGTCTGTCGCTGTATCCTGTGGCGCATTCGAACGCCCTACGCTTGTGTTAGTCGTCATTCTAATTCTGATTCTTCATCGAACGTTACGTTTTCTGACTTCACGCTCAAGTGTATTGGAGTTCTTTGTTGTATATCTGAATATACTCGAAAGAAACAGTCAACTTACAGTACTACTGGCGAGTTATCAGCGGACAAAGTGGTGTGAGACTTTTAATTTGCCTTGGCAACTTCAAGACGTCAGGTTGCTTAGTTGGGAGACCGACCTGTGCTCCTGCAACAACTAGGTTGACCCCTCAACTAGTAGGGACCTCTACAATAACCTACAACCTAGTCCCTACAGAAGCAAATCTGCTGTTGAAGAAAGTGCTTGTGACATCGTTACGATTTTTCGGCGCCCCCTGAAGTGATTCGGCGCCCGGGGAATTACGCCCCCCTTGCCCCCCTCGTTACGCCTCTGCTATAGTTTGCTATTCCTGTTGTATCGTAACATCATGACTTTCGATGCGCTGTTAACAAATTTACGCCACGCATCGACCAATTGGTGGAAGGCAAACAAAAACAAAAATATCGTTAAATTTAGTTGGTCTTTTATTGGTATTTTAATGTATACTATTCTTCTGAATAAACTAAGATTCGATCAAATTAGTTGTTCTGGAAGAAGTGGTACGCGCTGACAATACGGGGTGCCCAAGTGGTACGAGATGGTAAAAAGGTTGGGAAACCCTGGCCTAAGGAGTAGATCCGTTTTAACTTTATCGTTTCACGAACTAATTTGCACGCCCGCTGTATGTGGTTTTCATAGACCTGACCAATGTCTCGATACGGTGAGCCGGTCCGGCTTGTATAACATACTCAAACTGCTGGGCTGCCCTGAAACGCTACTTTCCATCCTTGTAGCGTTCCACGAGAACATGAAGGCAAGAGTTCAGTTTGACGGCTCCATGTCTAAAACTTTTCCAATTTGCAGAGGCGTCAAACAAGGCTGCGTCCTGGCGCCAACATTGTTTGGCATATTTTTTCAGCTTTTCTTGCACACGCTTTCCCAGAGGAGGATGGAATCATGCTCCACACTCGTAGCACCGGTGGGTTGTTTAACCTCTCCCGGCTGTGTGCTAATACCAAGACCAAGCGTGTACTGATCCTTGAATTGCTGTATGCCGATGACGCTGCCCTAGTTGCTCATTCTGAGGTGTACTTGCAAAACCTGTGTGAACGTTTCGCTAAAGCTTGCAATGACTCAGTATGACCATCAAGTTGAAGGAAACAGTCGTAATGTCACTCGGAACATCCATTCCACCACGCATTCTCATCAACGGTTCACCGCTTAATGTTGTTGACAAGTTCTCTTATCTGGGATCTATTGTCAACTCTTCGAACAATTTGGACGACGAAATCAACCAACGAATTGGAAAGGCTTCGACTAACTTCGGGCGACTTAGTTCTCGGGTTTGGAAAAATCACCACCTCGCCATCAAACTAAAGGTCAAGGTCTACGCCGCTTGCATCCTGAGTGTTCTGTTATACAGCAACGAGACGTGGTGCACACACCGCCGCCAAGAAAACCGGCTCAATGCATTTCATTTCAGATGCCTTGGCTCCATTCTTGGTGTCTCGTGGAAGGATCATGTCCGCAACTCCACCATCCTGCATCTCACCGGTTCATATGACCTCACTACTATCATAGGCAGCGATGTCTGCGCTGGCTAGGCCACGTCCACCGTATGGAAGATGGTCGCCTGCCCAAGGATATCCTCTACGGCGAGTTCTATAACGCGCCTCGTAGAACTGGCAAACCCAAACTGCGCTACAAAGACGTCATCAAGCGTGACATAGCGGGCTTCCACATCTCTCCACAGTCACGGGAAACACTTGCTGCCGATCGCAACAGATGGCGTGCCTCTCTGAGTTACGGTTATTCATTGTCAGCCACAAGCTACGCAGAAAAAATGGAGAGTCGCCGATTTCATCGTCGACAACGACGGGATGGCCATGATGACGATGATGAGAACTACTCGAAGCATTGATCACAGATGCTTGTTTAAATGTTATACAATGCACTTTCCATGCATTGTTTAAATCAGTGGTGCTCAAACCGTGGCCCGCAAGGCCCTCTGGAGTGGCCCGCGAAGCAATTTTAATTGGAAAGAAAACTTAACACTTCAATCATTTAAGAAAATTTTTTAAGAGAATTTTTATTGAGATTATTAATTCTTGTGGCCCGCGAAGGTTTCTGAAAGACAAATGTGGCCCACGAGGCAAAACGTTTGAGCACCACTGGGTTAAATATTCAACGTTGCCATGCACGTAGAACAACATTGAATAACAACGGTGTTGACATGAACCCTGTGGTTTCACAAGGTCTCACAAAATATTTTTGTTGCTTGGTTTCAGTGTAACGCGCAAAACCATTTGCATTGTCAAAACAGTCACCGGTGAGGACCTTACTTCGCTCTTTATCACAAACGCAAGTAGAGAACGAAGTAGATCCGTCACGGCTGGGTGCATTTACCAATAGATCCGTCGCGGCTGGGTGCATTTACCAATAATGGTCGAACGACCAGCACAGGTGCGCCTCACAGTTGCAAAGATAACGCGACACAGGTACGCGAAAAAGCGAATATATTTTTGCAGCGGTTCCCCTGTAAGTGACATTACAGATCACCAAACGCTGCACAATCCCAATCGCGGAAATACGCCATTCATTTTGAAACCTCCATCCACGTTGACAAGTCAGGAAGTGTGTTATTAAACTGAGCGTGTCTGTCTGCTGAAATTTTTACGTATGGAGTAGAGTTTAGGCCAGCTATGTCCAACCAAAATTGCTTACTGAGCCAAAAATTATGTCGCTATGTTGACCAAGGCAGCACAGTGAATGACATATTATTGAGGGCCGCACTTTGAATGGCTTACTTTGATCTTAGCAAACTAAATTTAACTTAAGACAATATGCATAATATGCCTCGAATCCTAACTGCAATGGTAGGAGACGTGATGAAGTGGCACTGAGGGCCACCTGCATCAAAAATGTAAAATTCAAGATTATCAAAATAAGGACAGGTTGTCAGTATATAGGACACTTTTAATAGTGTGTGAACCTAACTGTACATAAGCTGGTTTAGACGGCGTATCGAACTTGTCATTTTTCGCGAACGCGGTTGTTGCCGGGAGCAGGTGCGAAGCCCAGCAATCGCTATTTTTAAAAAGAATACAGTTTTATTGCGCGACTTATTGTCGGTCTATCCGGTTGGCCGAGAACTTCAGTCAACGCGCAAACATGCACTCTACGCATGCTTGGCTGAATTTCATCCTCTTAATAGAAAACTAAGGCGTTTGGAAACAACCACTGTTCTGGGCTGGTGGGCTCTTATTGATCTGTGTTAAATGTTGAAGTGTTCGTGGTACGTTCGGTGCCCTGATCGAATTCTACCGTGTCGTGACCTCGTTGCGATCCTTGCTTTAAATTTCCAGGCTGCGGTATGTTATGGTTGGGTCCGTGCTACCTCGGAAGTATGGCGCAACGCATGGGAGAGAACTGCTGCGTAGGTTGCTGGTTGCAAGGATTGTGGCCAATGAGATCGGCCTTCCGTGAGCGACACAATATACAGGTACTGAAAATGAATTTTTTGTGACTCGTTTAGGCCAGTCGCAGTCTTTCGCCGAAACTAGATGCATTTTTTGGTTGCTCTTGGCATGAAAATCATTGACTCTGCAAGCTCGATGCTCTGAAGAGACTTTCTAACGTGGCATATGTGTTCAGTCTTGAACCATTTTCGAAACATAATATGTGTAATCCGCCGTTTTGCTGCCTGCAATTCTATATTCTTATGATTGTGGTAGCGTCATACATGTTCTGTTTCGTGGTGTTTTTGCCAACAAGATTTTTCAAATTATTTAAACAATATCCGGTAAAACGGCAGTTCATGCTAACTGGTTTTGATTTGAACTGCCCAAACATTTGGTTCCATTGAACCTGGAACAACTTGTCAAATTCATTACAAGGTCTTTTTCGCACGGTTTTCAACCTCCTGCACTTGTTTTCAAAATTGCATTCGTTTCGGATAGGACGTTAACAAATGCAAGACTGTACAGGTCTGTACATTTAGCCACTAGAAGCGTGTAGATACTCAGCAACAATACACAAGTAGAAATATTATACAACAGAACTGAATCCAGATTTATCTTTAAAGACCATGAGTGAGACCACTGTGGTACTAATTAAATTTAGACAATGCTATTCATACCTCTATTCATCCTAAATTGTTGCTGATGCCAGCTGATCTACCAAATAAAGCGATTTTTTTTCTGGTGACATACCCTTTTATCAGCGTTGACGTTTCCAAGAAAATACAAGATGAAAAATAAACAAAAAAGCAACGAAGTATTGTGACATTCACTGAGAAACATTGTAAAGATTGCAACACGTAATGAAAAAAAATGTTTATTTGTCCGTAAAATGCTTTAAGTCTGCTGATGAACAAATTCGGGAAATATTATAATTGCAAACAATGCGTAACAAAAATTTTACTCATTGTGCTCGGTATCAACTTCAGGAAAAAGTTTATTATTTAACACACATGCTCAATGTAGGCAACGATTTGTAAAAAATAATCACACGCATCTTATTTGAACAGATGGATAGTATTGCAAGATCACTCTAGCATGATGCCGCCACCAGAAAATTAAACGATGCCTAGTTTTTTAGAAACTGTAGCAGAAGCAAAAAGGTCATTATCAATTTCAAATTAAAAAAATATAGTGCTCATGGGATAAGGAACCACTTACAGTACGAGATGGTTAAGAGGACATGTGGTTCAACCTTGTTTGTTCGCCTTGTTTCATCATCCTTGGAAAGTTGAGGCAATGTGCAGACGTTTTGCGTTGCTTATCAACCTGAAGTGATTGGGGGGAATTTTGTACAGATCGTGTTATTCCCAGTTTCGTTAACAATGAAATTTATCTCGCGCAAAATATGTTTACTTCTTTCTCACGATATGAATGATGCTGGTGTACTTCACTGACTCGTGAAAGGTTATTTTTGCTGGCACTGTCCTATGCAATATTTCCATGATATCGAGGGGGCATACTACAAAATACATACGTCAGTGAATGCTTTGCTATTCACATAAGCTCTATAGCGTTAAAAAAGCTCCAGCTGCGAGTGAAGTGTTTTTGATTGACTGTTCCATTCTTTATTTCGTATAAATTGTTCACTGTAGCCGCCGCATTAACTAAAATATCGCTGCAACGCATTCGTGGTTATTGTGTTAAGATCATTTCTTTGTCAAAAACAACAAGACCCTGAGGCAAACTCTAGATCAGTGTTTTTCAACCTTTTTTGCATCACGGACCACTTTATGCAATAAAAAAATTTTGGGGAACACCAAACAAAATTTTATAATCACAATTATGATGTTTAGTTCTGTTTTGGCTCTTTTAATTTATT
>Ga0210059_1009091_pt1 | contig 15559 bp, 17 predicted proteins | sample Ectturendosymbi2_FD_188042 | JGI IMG/M metagenome (GOLD analysis project Ga0210059, IMG submission 188042) | Ecteinascidia turbinata endosymbiont from Florida, USA - Sample 2 (SPAdes) (version 2) | ecosystem: Host-associated > Tunicates > Ascidians > Unclassified | place: Key West, Florida... | reverse complement strand
TTTTCCAGTTTTGTAGAATATTTCTGCTTGCTCAAGAGATTCTAGCATGGCTTGCCCTTTGGTTTCAGGAAAAAATAGAGAAAATACTCCTGCTGCTATTGCTGCCATTGATAAAAGTATGTTAAGTGTCACTGCAGCAAAAGGACAAAGTAACGTTTTTATTCAAAATCTAAAGCCATTGGCAATTTGAAGACACAGAATCGAAAAGTATATATCAAAGTGCTTAAAAGATACATTTAAACACACAGTTTGCTTGAATGTTACCTTTGGTACGCACATCTTTGCTTTCCCCACAACACAATGCAAAAGTAATGGCTTGTGATGAAAAAAAAACAGTTGATAGAGAACTATTGCAATTTGACAGTCAGTAATTTTTCTCACTACCAGAAACTAGTTCATTTGTAAACATGTTTGAAGTTAATATTTTTCTAGTGGCATTCATCTCCGCAGGTTTAACGATCGTTTTTTTTTTCATGGAAACTTAAAACTGTGGTTCAAAACGTATTCCTTTCTTCATAAAAACTAAACTCGCAATCATACAACATGTAGCAATACGTGAAATAGTACGATGAGTTTTGAGAAAACAATGTTTTTTAAGTTTTTAACTCCTGTTGTTTTGAATTACCGTTTTGATGCGTTTGAGATTTACAGCGCAGAGCTTAAAGTTATATCAATAAAACCATGAAAGAATACAATAATGTTTGATGTCAAACTGAGCGCGAAGTCGAACGATACCAGGCGGGTCTAAGTTTGTTAATTGTAAACTTGGGCGTGCCTTGGACATTCCTACCAAATTAACCAGTGCTCTCGCGGAATTGTCCTAAAATACGTACAACTCCGAAGCTTGGACGTCTGAAGTTGGTGCCACAATCGATTGGCTATTTCTTTTCATTGAAGGAGAGAGTGAAGTCACTCAAAAATGTTTCGTGTCTTTACCTAATAGCCTGCCATTCACTAGGAAATGAAACTTAGTACAGAAGATAGGAAATCTAGACAGAACAGAATCTTGTATGTTGAAAACAGAAACAGAATACTGTAGGTGTGACTTCCATTGGAGTATAAAATTCATTAGAACCGACGTCTATTAGCAAGGTTTAAAATATTATGGAAACAAGTGGTAAGTTTATGAATTCCTATTTTGTTTTTTAGATATTTGAAGGTATGTAAAATTACAAGTAATAGTCAGAATGTCTACAGATGCACATGAAAAGTGTTTTAAATTTGTTGGTAGCTTACGTTTTGATTGAACTCAAGAGCCTGAGATAATCTTGAATGAAAAATTAAAGACAATTGGTTTGGAATCTGAATATTTGGAGACAGATTTGGAACTATTTAATGTTTTTGAGCAAAAGCTATTACGAAATTTGAAAGAAAAATATCGACCGCTCTTAGACCTCGTGGTACCAGCTCGTTTTTCATGGCAAACGACTGTCATTTGGTTATTGATCAAATGTACACTGATTGTTGGTTCCACTTATGACAACGCACAAAAAGCAATGTTAACTCTCATGACCAAGATAAAGGAGTAAGTTATTCTCTCAAAAGAGTTTGAAGACAGTAAGAAAGCTGGTAGATTGTCAGACGATAAAAAGTAAATATTTTTGTTTAGAAAAATTATTGGTAAAAATAATTGAAATGTCTGTAAAAGCTACTAAAAATTGTGTAGAGAAATTGATCACTAAAGGCATTAATGCTGACAGTATTGTTGTATTGGCTTCAAATGTCTTTTTGGATACCGCCTGTTTGCAAAGCTCTCAAGTAGAATGTGTTAGTAAAATCTATGCACCAAGCTCAAGTTCTGAGAATTGGTTTGAGAGTGTTTTGGAATATGTTGATGTAACAGAAGCTGAACTAGATGCTATATTGACAAAATCAGAAGAGGACAAGTAATTTTTTGACAAGATAGACTGCATTGTGCAGGCCATTAACTCTATACATTTTGACTGGCCTCAATGTCCCATATTGAGATTGCAGCATCAATTGCAGGCCAAAGGTTTAACGATAGATGTTTTAGAACAAAATCCTCTATTTTTTAGTGTTTAAACAGAAACTGTATAAAGAATTTCAGAGCTCCTTCTGGTATTGTCCACTCCTTCAGTATGTGACCATACATAATTTTCAATGGCAAGTTATGTGTCTTTGGGAATTTCTTGTAAATACGCAGATAGATGAGAACACTTATGAATGGTTAAAAACTTTAATTGACATGCAAACTAAAGGTGAATAGTGATGATCAAGTGGACTCAGCCTACCAAGACAGAGAAGTTGCTTTTGCTGATTCGAGTTTGAAGATTTTACTTTTGAACTGTTTATAAGACTATTGGTTGTGCCGAAACTGAAAGACAGTGATGCTAGACTTTAAAGTACAAATGTAGACTGATCATTACAAGTGTGAGCTTGGATGGGAATCATAGCCTGATTATTTGGCTGCAAGACTATGAGTCAAGGAACAATCCAGGGTTAGATGTTTTACTAGACATCCCAGTGTTACTTTCAGCCTTCAAACAAGAATTGTATAGCAAATTTCGAGATTCTTTTCAATTATCGACATCTTGTTGAATTTGTAAATATTAAATTTTATCGCTGGCAAGTAACTTGGATTTGGGAATATCTAGTAAATATTCCTATAATAACAGACACTTATGAGCATATTTATCATTTAATAGATCTGTAAGAGAAAACGTGGTTTAAGCCGGACATGTGCATAAAACTGGAAGTGGGTAGTTCTTCAATTAACATAGTGGAAAGAAATATAAAACATACATTGTCTGAACTTTATGGAATGGTTTTTAGTACGAACAATTTTTGGTCACATTTGAGCTGTATATATATCAGTGTAGAGGGTCGATAGTAGAGTAAGCGTGTTTTTGTTAGTACATAAATACCTAATATGGTTTCTACATGTTATTATTCGTACATTAATACTTCTAGAAGATATAGTTGACTTTGAGTGTAATTGATTATGTTTTGTACATATGTTCGACAATCTTGAGTAACCATATTAGATGAACCAAACCCCGTAAATGATAGGACAGTGAAAAATAATTAGATATATGCGGATAGATTTCCTGATTGCCAGGATCAATATCATGATATCCATGTACGGTTTTAATAAACACCATTTGAATTATAGGGCAAAATATTACGTAATGATGAACTTTTGTTTTAGAAATCTAGATGAGCTAAAATTTATAATGTCTGGAAACTTTGAAAACGATTACGCCGACCTGAGTTCAGAGGAAAATAAAACTGGGTTTATTCTAGACACTCACAAACCAAATGGAAAACATAAACCAGAACAATATTTTTGTGATACCCATTGAAAATGAAAACTCAAGTACAAATACTATTAATGCTTATGTGTACTTATATTGTGTGGAAAAAGGATTGCGAGCTCCATCTCATATTGAATGCCTTTTGCTACATTTGAAAAGAGACTTTCCCTTTTGTTATCATTTATATGCTATCGTGTTTAATTATCCTGTGAGAAAACAATTTCGAACACTTGCCAGATAGAATTGGCAGTTATTAAAGTCTGAGGTCCTATCAAGAGCTCAAGCACAGTTGGATAAATTGCACACTAATTTCTGTTGATTTAAATTAAGAATTTTTGATGAATTCATGTTTGCTTTCTTGTTAGAGTTTCTGCTATTGATGCTATAAGAATTTTGAAATATTTTAGGGGAACTATTCATTCAAGCTTGTTTTGTTTGTTTAGGTTAGGGGAATTAATAAAAACAATGTCTGGATTTAATATGGAAGAAGTCATGGAGAAATATGAAAATAAAACAGTGCTGGCCATAAGTCCTCGAATATTAAATCAAATAACAGCAGAAAAAATAGCCTGTGAAGAAATGGTACAAGTAGGGGCTAGGCTACCCCCAGCTAATGTACGGTACAATATTTATTGGTTTACAAAGAAAATACAACGCCATCCCATCAGGACATATTTGGTCTTTAACTAGCCGGCACCTCCAGAAATTGAAGGGCACCATCTCTGGAACGCCACAGATTTGGAAGAATCTTTATATCGAGCTCATGGCAAATATATCAACCACTCAAATCGTCAAAAAGGAGGTAGCCTAATGAACCGTATCAGCACCGGCTTGATTCTCACTTGACTTAGTCAAGAGCTCTTTTTAGAGCTGCGTATGAGAATTCAAGTTCACAGCTGTTTTAAAATAATCTAGTAACCATCAACTGTCAAGCTTCCTTTGATGGAAAGTCTTCCAGTTGACAAGGTGAACACAATAATCTCAAAGACGTTGGTCTCTTTTTTGAGACTGCGTCCGCGAGTTCTTCTGTTCCACATTCTTCAAGTTCCATTTTCAAATTTTCATATTGTTTCTTTTAGTGTTTCATTATTAATTCTTTTCTCCTTTTCTTTCCTTTCTCGGGAAAGAAAAGTACAGGAATTTAGGTCATGTTTTAAAATAAATAGAATTGTGAAAAACTGCTTAATAAAGTATATGAAGAAAAGGTCGAAGCAAACTTGGGAAACCAGCACATTTTCATGAGAACTTTGAATCAATGCTCATTCGACATGACTACAAGAAAAGTGGAACTATTTTATTATCCAGTGTTCCAGGGTCTCAAAGTCCCTACGAACGAAGAACTTCAGCAAAAGATTGTTATCTACTTCACACATCATCTAGATCTAAACCCTCAGAAGAGTAAACCCTGGTACCATTCTAAAGTTTCACCTGGTTTCAACCATGAAGCTGTGGATTGTTATATCATTGTGTCACCCAAACCACTGAAAGAACCTGACTGTTCAGATGGCATGGTTCGTAATTCAAGTATTTAACTGTACAATTTTATAAAGAGAGGCACTCTTCTCATGGAAACTACTGGAAATCTTCCCAAAAGACTTAAGTTGGTGTGAAGAGACTGACTGTACTACACCATCCAGACTACCAGTCATTTATTTATCTCCAGTAGTATGGAAGACTAATTATTCACTTTTGTTTCACATCAGTTTGATATGAACTGGAGTTTGTTCATCGGGTGTATATTATGAAAACGTTTATTAAATTAAAGACCCGAGTTTTGGAAAACCTTACCTTATATTACTAAGGAAGTCATTGTGCAAGTAGATACGAAGTTTCGAGAAAAATCAAATAACTAACATCACAATTACACATGCTGTTGACAGAAGACTTGTCGACGGATATCATGAAGTTTCCTTTTTGTGTGCTGCTGATATCTTGAATGTGACTTTACATTGACATCAAATGGATGGAAACTATACTCGTGTACAAAATAAACATGAAACCTTGTGGTTTTGATTCTGTCTACTCAGACAGCCAGCCATAGGCTGAATAGCAATGGTATGATAAAAAAGTTCACTTAAGCCATCAACAGTTAGATTCTCATCATATCAAAAGTTTTCAAGAAAATTCGACTTCTTATTGTAAAAATTAAAAACCTTCAAGATTCCAGAAGTCGTTTCATTGAGGAGTCTGTAGCCTGAAATATGAGGCTTAATACGAATGTCGACTGGTCGTCTTTGATTTAATCATAATACGAGCTTGATTCTGAACCATCCATAGAAGCTCGAGCTGATCCCTATAAAGGCTCTTCATTACAAAGATTGGCTTTTCAAAAGTCCGATAAGTCCTCATAGGAAAAATAAAGCGCTTATTTTGAGGAAAAAGGTCATCCATTTTTGGTTTGCATCTTATCAAATAAAATCTCAACTACACGAAACTTATGGAAAAGATCACACATGAGGAAATAAAGGCACGGGAGATAAAGTACGGAAAAACCGCGACTAAGAAAAATTATACTTTGACCCTGATATTCAACGAAGTTTTGGAAGATTTGACTTGCGGTCAGCTCAGATTTCTAATTGAGATTTTCCAGAAGGCTTGAAATTTCATGATGTTTACAGTATTAGCTAAAAATAGACGGTAAATACATCTGTAAGACTGAACACAGGAGGAGATTTGATTGACATATTCATGTCAGGTAATTTGGATGCCATTTACTCGGATGACAAGCGTGAGACTATACACAGTCAAAGTTTGAAATAGAACCTTAATCGACCTAATCCCGATAATTTTTCGATTGTTTAAGTTTATAGTGTAAGAATTGTGAGAACTAGAACAGTAGCTCTTTGCTTTACAACATCAGTTTTATACCTTCTTAAAATTGCAATTTGAGAACGAAATTTCTTGAATACCACTGATCTGACAAATCTTGCCCAATTCATTTGTTCTTTAGAATGTCCGTTCCCATTGAACTATTAAAATTGTATTTACAACGGCAAAACCTATAGAGCTATTGGATTAAACCTAGTAGCAAAGCTTGATCAGCCGTTAATATGGTTGCTACATGCTTTCATTTTTAGAGTACGGAAACTATTTTTGTCACCTCTACTCCCCAATTAAGATTTTTAGTTGAATCAAAAATTTTTAGACGTGTAAGTAGTAAACTAAAGTTTATATGTTGCATTTTCAGTGATAATTGTGTACACACTCATGATAGAACTAATTAGAAATGTTCGGTTTGTTATGTGTATATTTCATTTTACATCTATAACTGGTAAAATCTGACAAGTTACGTCAACAAAGAAATTGTAGTAATGAATTGGAACCTTTGCTCAACCTTGTTTCTGATCAAGGGAAGAAAGCTGTGTTAATACCCAAAGACGATCAGATATCCTCGGAACATGAAACCCTTCACTTTGATGTGGAACCGTGTGATTTAAATAAATATAGAAAAAATTTAGATCAACAAAATCACCATCATGGAAGAGTATTTGCAAAACATTTGCAAGCAATACCCTTCCATATTGTTCCAGCATGTGGCTGTAATTTTGTAAAAAAAACAAGAATGGCGTCCTGATAATTGGTCAATGTTAGTCAAACAAAATCAACAACAAAGTATTGAAGGTTATGAAACGATATATTTATTTTGGCCACGTAACCAGCCGTTTCATATTTCACATATAAATCCATCTCGACAAGATATTCACGTCATGGATTCTTATCACTCTATAGACTTACTCATGTTGTTTCCCTATATTTTAACCTCCTTTGAGAAATACTAATGGATTTCATGGAAAAATTTTTTTGATGATAGATCTTATCCTAGATAGAGACTGATCCCTGTTATATATTACTAAAAGATATGCCAACCATCCGATCCATAGAAGTAAGTCATAATATTGGCAGTGATGTAAACGATTCTACTTTAGAAGAATGTAATTTTCGAAAGAAAGTACAAATTATCACTGTATCAGACTCAGAAGTTCAAATTCGAATCCCGGCTGGACGAATTCGAAATATTAGACCCGACATACAGAATGAACATCAACATCATGATCGCTTATATGTTCAATGGTATTGGAGTACATCAGACAGGCTGCATAATTGGCTAGTGATACACCTCAGATATGGTCAGTTAAGAACATGGGAGATCGCTGTTTGATGGATACTTCACAGAGAAAAGACCATGATAACCTATGCCAAATATCATTTTATGCCACCATCCTTACGACCAAGGAATTCCATCTTTTCATAGTGGCGTTCACATATACATTATGAAAATAATCAATGGATATTAAGAATATCAGAAGGGTGTGACTTGAAAAGTACTGTCACTTTAGAACCAAGAACCTCTACTCAATGTTGGCCTTATTATTTCGGTCCGGAACAAGGTTCAGGTAGAGAAAATCACACCTACTGCACACCCACTTTGGGCAGACTAAAAAAACATAATTACAATCGTCTACGGACATTACGAATTGGGAAGATCGTTTACAATACGAACCATTTTGCAAAGCATATTTTCAAGAGTTAGAGCTCAGATATGAAATTTTACAATATTATAAGATTCTTATTCAGGCAGGTCATTTCTCTGCCCTTTTCAATATCAAATGGTCCTCTTCGCATTCCATGCATTCAATTAATGGGAATACTACCCACCCGTTGACACAGATCAATGTCTCTAATTTGGAAAATCACATGCAGCAGGTGTTGATGCAGTTTGACCGACAGTATAATTTCACTATAAAGATGGTGAAGAACTATGAATATTATCAAATGCAAGTGCGACATTCGGATTTATTACTTTCACAATCAGTGGATCAATTGGAATAAATCACCGACGAAAATAATCGCACACGTTTATCTCAAACAATGACGATACTACGTGATAAAGCTAGCAAAGCTGAAAAGAGTCAGTCATGGATAAGAACCATCATAAAACGCCATGTTCAGATGTTGAGAAGTAATCCGGAATGTTACCATGTTCTGAGAACGGCTCAACAATCCCTTTTGGCTTTGGATAAAATTACCGATTTGCATCAAGACATTAATAATCAACATCAGTTTCGCAATGGAAAAATCATCAGTTTTCCTAAATATCACATTGTTGATTCCAGGACCACCACAGAGGAGTTATTAACCACAGTGCCTTTAAGTATATTTGCGGAAATAACCACCAATAGTGCTCCAGCAGTGATAACCACTTAAACCACAACACAAGCTACGTCACCTACCATGAAGAAAGAAAATGTGGCTACTAGTTCAGAAGCAACTACGGAAGTTATAACAACTACGGTTTCTACCACTACTCAACCTGACATTGATTGGGAAAAGGTAAATGAACTAGATGCAAAGGATGCTGAAAAGAATACAGGACTTTCTATATCTATACTTTCATGCATCGTTGATACTTTGATTACCATCGGCTCAACTACAGTTTATCAGCTATGTATATCTTCTAATACTACTATGAACGGTAATGTCATTTCTGTAATATCTTAAGTAAGGTGTTTTGTGCTTATTTTCTGGCCGCTTACTCGCTTTGATAAGGTTTCAATCTACGTTTGAACTAAAAATTATGATCGAAGTATGAAGGCTCGATCTTAAGCTAATAACTTTCAGTTCTGAAAACTTTCAAAAGAAATTGCATGATCATAACTATACCATGGATTAAATAAACTTTATATAGAGTTCTTATGTATATATGCATCTTCAAAATTAACAGGAGACTTTCTTTCGAAAGCGTTGATGCAACTTCTACTCTGCAACGAGTATAGTCTTTGCTTAGCAACATACTGAACAACGATTTCAACAAAATGTTTCTTCTCTGCTTTACGTTTTGTTATAGACTGCTAGAACTTTTGTTCTTTTTGCAATATAGTGGGAGTGAGAAATGTATTCACATTTCACAATTACTAAAACCAATAATTGGTAAAAGAAACGCTGCAATGTTAAGAAGTTATAAACAAAAGAAAAATGTTTGTTATATTCTCTATAGTTTAGAGTCCGCGACATTAAATGCTAAATTGAAAATATATAAACTAGGATTGTTGATTTAAAAGTTATATTGTTTGTATGACATTTTAAGTATTATCATTATATGTGATGATCTTTTCTTTACAGATATTCATGTAGGTTTTGTAGAATAAAACTAAAATAACAATGACCAAATATAAACGAAGCAAACTGTTAACCACGATCAAAAACTGGAGACGCAAAACATAAAGAGTGTCCTTCAGTTATAAGAAGATGCAAGAACGAATCCCATTTGAAACAACTAACTAACTAATGACTAATGTGTCAATTAGTTCCCTACACCCAGTCAAGACTGCTAGTGAACGTTTAGAAGAAAACATTGAAAATAGAAGAAGCACTAGATATCCCTAGACAACCTACATGGTGTATATCTTCAAAACCAGTCTTAACAATTGGCAAAAATGATGAGATTGCAACAATAGACGTGGAGTATTAAGAACTGCGCAACAAGCATTCAAAACAAACAAAAATTGGAACTAGTTACAACCAGGAAGCAAGAAAAAGTGGTTAACCATCACCCAAGACTTTTTCAAAATTTTTTCAAAGGTGCTTTTTAAACAGAAATTGCAACTGATTATTGTGCCTAGGAAATTTCATGTAGAAGCTAAAAACATGGTCTTAGTAGGGAATATCTCTTGCAATTGTTTATCATTCCACTATAAAGGCTGTAATGCCTCAACAAAATAGGAAAATGAGATTATGTCGTTATAAAACAAAAGAATGATCAACAGCAAAATGTGCTCGTCACAAAGTAAATCAATCCATTAGGCTAATCCAGTCACCTTCCCTCTACAATGTTATATATGCAGATTTCGAAGGTGACTTTTACAAAATTTTTCCTAAATTTTGAGAGAGTAATTTAAAAATTAGTCATGAGTAATGTCTGTCTCAAGCGTTATAGGTATGAAAATTGTTGTTCTATCTTATCTCTTGTATTATTAATGTCCGTAATAAGGAGATATTCAATGAGATATATTGGAAAGGCGAAACCTAGTAGAATATAATAGGAAAAGAACAAATAATAGGGTTTGAGACCAATAGGAAATCAATTCAGGACAGTCCGATATCAAGTGAGATTGTGTTATTGTTGTAGACAGAAAGGACATCTAGCAAAAGATTGTATATGGAATAACCCAAGCAACTCAAACAGAGTATAAGCAATGGCGAGTCTATGCGACAACCAGGAGTAAATTATTAAAAAGTGTCTATAAGCTGTGCTGACGACACATAAGAGATGGAAAAACGCTAAAGTGCAACCTCTAAAGGATTAGACTTCAATGTCCTCCTTTTAAAGGAACAAGAATCAAGTATCTTCCTTTCAAAATTTGAGAGTTGCAAGAAGATTAGCGACTATGACATAGAATAGTAAGTATTTGCCCAAAATGATCGATTAATCCAATGATGTTCTTGAAGGTTAATAACGATGACCGTCTTGTCTTGATAAAAGATTTTCTGGATGTATACTTCCAGCAAACAAATGGAAATATTACTTTAAGCTGATAAAATTTTAATAGGATTCAATGACTTTACTATCACATCTTTAAACTGAGTTAATTTCAGTAGTCCATATTTATAAGTTGCAATAAAGACATTTAAGTCTCCGTATCAATATATTGTTTTGTCTATCAATGGTCAAAAGAAGTTTGCTATCCCTTGTATCATTTATTATGACCATTATTGATGTAATTATTGTTATCTTATGAACCTATTTTATCGTTGCAGGAAAAGCATAGCAATGAATAGTGTATATGAATTGGAGAAATTGATCTCCAATTGTTCAGAGTCTGACTCCGATTTATCATCCCTATACGAGAAAGAAACCAAATTTACAACATGGTGATCCCTGGCCAAACCAAAAAGCACCTATTGAAAATCCAATTTCGCAAACAAAAGATCCAGTAGATGAGCAGCCGCATAATCTAATAAATGAGTTAAATGAACTGCTAACCGAAAATCAAGACAATATCCAGGATGATCAGGATTCTTTGTTAGCTGATTTAAATGTTGGGAATCTGGAAGAATTCCTACAAAGTTTCTCTACAGAAAAATTCCCAGAAATTCAAAGTAAAACATCACTGAAGGTAAGTGATGATAATACAATTGAGAAAATGGTAGTTTTAAATGATGAATTGCAAAAATCCAGAACGAAAGACATAAAAGAAGTTCAAAAAAGTATGCAAAGACTATACTAAAGATTCAATTGTCTTTGTTCACTTATTAGTGATCTTTTAAATATTTTACAGCCCAAGATCAGCTCCAAATCTACTGAAACAACCATGAATTCAGAGAACTTCCACCTAACCCCATTACAATTAATTGCAGTGACCAACGCTTTGGCTGAATGTATATCTGGAAATCCTGTTTTTAAAAGGATCCTTATGACCAAAGATCCTTGTCAAATTAGTGGTTATAATTGCAATAAAATCGGTCACATTACTAAATATTGTTACAATAGGGAAAAATCTAATTTCATTACAAACAAGCCTGGGCGTGATCCTTACAAACATCAAAAACGACCTTCGTCTAGTCCTAATTCTAAGGTTATGAGAAGACGAGTTAAGTACCATTCACCTCGAATTTATAAAGTCTTTTCAAGTTAATTTTGAATTGAAAACGTAATTTTCCCCTTGTAAAAATTTGCAACAAAGATTGATTTCCATTGGTACCTATTTCCTTGATACCAGTGATAGAATTTATGATACCGTTTTGTGAAATGATTAACGCAACTAAGATTGAAAACAATCTTGAGATTGTTCCTAATAGTAGATTAATCTCTCTAAGCAACGTGCCAGAACTTCAAATCGCCACGCAAACTGACTTTATGAAAAATACTATGGTAAATTTCTCTTGAAAATCCGTACATCAAAAATTGTCAGCAAGTTACATTCGTTGACAATTATTTTATTAGAAAAAGTTACATCAAAGACGTTGGTCTAAAAAACTTAGTGGTGATATCTTTCATGATAACATCTTGTTTTGTAATGTGCTTTGAAACAGTTCCGTTCATCAGTGACCACACCCAAAGTGACCATGTATTCAAGACAAATGTTGAAAAGTGTTGAGAAAAGGGTCATATCTGGTATGAAAATCCAAATTTCTAAGAAAACTAATTTTGAAACAAACTGACTAACTGTAATATGGAAATTAACTCGAAAGATGGGATACAAGGTCATTTACAACGTTGAATCCTCATCAACATTGAGTATGGAAAAAAACATAGATCGGAGAGATTAGTAGACAAAAAGGAAGTTGAACGAACATTTCTTTTTGGAAGCTCTCTTTGTCATCCCTTCAGTCGGATGAATCATATCAATTGATAACCCACATGTGCTTATTTTAAAGGTACCATACAACTTCCCACCAACATAAATTAATTGGTCAAACAACGTTAGCTGTCACTGGGGCAAAAACATGTTGTTTTACACCTCCAATGCAGTAGATAAAAGAAAAGCTACAGATGCTGTTGCATCTCGTTTGCAGTTTTGAAATTTTTCAGAAATCTTTCCTCTTGCATTCAAGACACCGATGTTATAAGAATTTTAATTGCAAGATAATATCCATCAGTAAAAAGGGTTATGAGCCCCACCAACAAAAGGAGGTTCTTGTTTAGTCATCTTGAAAATTATAAAGACTTTAATCAGTTTATTCCCTTTCCCACATGAAGGAGAGTTCAACAACGATCTTCATGCAGGTAACAATAATTTATGTACGAAGTTCCGGAGGAACTTTTACATGAATTTACACCATTGACAACAATATTACGAGAACAATATTACACGTCGCAAAAGGGAACGTAACATCTGAACAATTTCGGAAGACAACTCAATCAAGAAGTTCGATCAGATCCATCTTTCATAAAAAAGAATTACAACATTATCGGTGTTATCAAGAGGAATAATCTCTGGAAGGAGATCATTTAAACAATATCCTCATCAATGAAGAATTTCTGATTTTGATCAATATCCTCGGTTACTTCATTCATTTAACTCTTATATAAGACACCCGACATTTTCAATTTAACAGAACGGGAAGGAATGTTGAGTTCGCGTTGCATCCTCAACATGAAACGTCTCGCGACTGTGAAACACAAATAAAGGAAGACTTTAAAAGCAAGTTCAGAAAGTAATCCGGAAGTTTGTTGATAATTGAATAGCAAGACAAAGAAGAAGCATTAGAATGTTAAAAGTCGCATCACCGAATGGACTGAAATCCAGAAGAATAAAGTTGGAACAAAGTGACAACTAAAACACTTGGTTTACAAGGACATTGTATTGTGTATTTATTTGAACCATTGTATACTTATACTCCACATGTATTCCACGTCACACCTAGCAAGAGAGTAACCAACAACATTATAGAAATCATTTGCAGTAATATTTCATACAAAATTATCAATAACATTTCCGATTGAAACGGATAAAAACGATAAGCGGTGATGCGTAACCTCGAATTTCGGATTCAACATAATCATGCGTCGGACGCATGACCACTAGTGTCGCTAATGGACCACGCACTGTACGATACGCAGTCACGTGATATAGCGCGACGCATTGTGTTTTCCTCAGGCCCAGAAAATTTCACTTGATTCAGTCTTCTCCTGACCATCCTAGGAGTAGCAGCAAGATTCCCACTGGAGTCTTCCTGTGAAAGAGTGGGGCCTAGTGAACTTGTGATCTAGGATACACTCTTAACAGGAAAAACTAATCTCAGTAGGAAAGTGGGGCTCAGTGAACTTGTGACCTGAGATATGCTTTTAATAAGAAATGGGTTACTCTCTCCTCTATGAAAGAAATTAACTCTGTTATTTGCAGTACCTTCTATTACTTGCTGTTATTTGCAGTACCTTCTATTACTTGCTTTAACTGATGTTATTCGTATAAACTCCTGTTGTTTTCAATTACCGTTTTGATGCGTTTGAGATTAACAGCGCAGAGCTTAAAGTTATATCAATAAAACCATGAGTGAATACAAAATGTTTGATGTCAAACTGAGCGCGAAGTCGAACGATACCAGGCGGGTCTAAGTTTCTTAATTGTAAACTTAGGCGTGCCTTGGACATTCCTACCAAATTAACCAGTGCTCTCGCGGAATTGTCCTAAAATACGTACAACTCCGAAACTCGAACGTAACAATTATGATGCATATATGGGAAGGGTGATGTAATACAAAAGAAAGTATACGAGTTGGTGTAAAATTCAGCATCAGATATCAGTGTTACTGTAAATACAAATCCCATTTTTTTAAAACGATGACCTATATATACGAGTATTTATATTATTTCGATCTTTCCTTTACGCGATCGTCGGGGCCTCCAAAATATTCTTCAAAGAAGCCCCAAAATTGCTAAGAAAACTACTGTCCACCAACCCTAGCCTCTGCCTTTCCTCAGTGGGTGTATTTCAAAATGCGAAAGATATTTTTAAGAAGAAAACCGCATAATGGATGCAATCATTCATTGTACCATGTCACCTTACTTCTTGCAAACTCTCTTTGAAATCCAGGAGATGTAATGAAAATTGCGTTCCTTGACCTTTCCAGCACCTGATAATGGGAAGCATTCCCACAAGGCACCACTTTTTCCTCTAACACGATTGGATGATAGTGTTACAGCTGTGCGTGAGAACAGCTTCTTGTTTACTGTTGCTCTTATCCTCACTGTGGTTGTACTTTCCTCTTCACAGACAACTGTATTTTTGTGCAGGTGCAGACAGGCCGTCATCTAGGTTTCTCGAAATCTTCAGACTGTGATCTACTGTACTATTCTGAAAATCTTCCTCGTAGAAGCAATCAACTTTTGTTTGCCAGGATAAAAATTTTATCTGCAGCTTCTGCAGTGGTAAATTGGCTAACCATAACGGTTTTCTTGACAAGTGATTCTCAAACTAAATTATTGAGTGAAAATTATCTCTACATACATCTGCTTTTGGCGCTCTTTTTTCCTTATTCTAAACCAGTAAGTTGCATGCGTTTAGGTTGTTAGGGCGCGCAGCGACGAATCTTCCTTCGCTCTTGTTTGACCGCTTCAAGCTGCGCATCCAGCGATCAATATTTTAGTACATGCAACTCTCTACGTCCGACGAGTGTAATTCACTCTTTGAACGCCGCCTTAAAGTCTAATGTTAATGGACTCCCTTGACGGATTGCACTGACACTTCTGCAGTAGCAACCTTTTGCAACTCCCTGGCGTGGGTCGTTAGAGGACACGTTGAGTTGAATAACTGTTTATTTCTCCCATGTCGCCGTTTTGCGTC
>Ga0210059_1009090_pt1 | contig 15560 bp, 9 predicted proteins | sample Ectturendosymbi2_FD_188042 | JGI IMG/M metagenome (GOLD analysis project Ga0210059, IMG submission 188042) | Ecteinascidia turbinata endosymbiont from Florida, USA - Sample 2 (SPAdes) (version 2) | ecosystem: Host-associated > Tunicates > Ascidians > Unclassified | place: Key West, Florida... | reverse complement strand
CAATACCCAGGGGTGCCATTTACAATACCCAGGGGTGCCATTTGCAATACCCAGGGGTGCCATTTGCAATACCCAGGGGTGCCATTTGCAATACCCAGGGGTGCCGCGATTCATACATTTTTTAATATATCATTGAAGAGATATTTTCAAAATGTCGCTAAACCTCAAAGCAAATTGCTATGGGTTCGCCACTAGGTGGCGCAAATTATATTTCTCTTTTGTCTGGCGCCGCTCGCCTAAAAAGGTTGGGAATCACTGGTTTAATGTGAACAGAGGCGTTTTCTTAAACTCTAAAATAATAATGCACCTACTAAAATTCCAATTTTATATGTTGTCAATATCAATTTCTCAAGCGAACATCTTTCCGTACAATTTGGCGGTATCTGCTTTTCTATGGTGGTATTGCCTGGATGAACACCATAATAAAATCACGGTAATAATTTCTTGCGTGCTACATTTACTTCATTTTGGAACAAACATTTTGTAGCTCACCTGAAACTCTTCAAAAAATTCCTCACAACCTTCTGGACCGCTAAGACTGGCTGAGAGATGCCCTCCTGGTTGATTTGCCGGTCCTTGCTTGAGCCAGCAAACTCATCCTGGACATGACAGGTGTACGGCCTCCTGAAATTTCAGTTTTGTATGATTTGTGGATCCAATTTTTCCCGAATCAAAGTACACAGTGCTTCTGAAACTGTGTATGAAGCTTTTAACTTTAGTCTGAAACTGCTTAGTGGGTTCTCAAAGTACCAGACAAGGCCCTAGACTAGACCTAGAGTCATAGGCGTACGGGAAGGCATTTTACTGGGGGGGAGGAAAAAATTTGCCCTGAAGCTAACTTTTTAGTTTAATCCGAATGGGGCCTGAAACCTTATGTAAATCTGTTCTATGCAGTTGAATTCGTTTATAACGGCTTCGTCTGTAACGTCAATTCGCCCATAACGTTACATTTTCATTGTTTGTGATGGCATCTCTTATATGCATTTCAATTCGCTTATAATGTCAATTCGGCAATAACGTTCTTTATGCAATCCCCTAGAGATGCCGTTATAGGCAAATTCCGTAGTTACCTTACTCGTTAACTCAAGGGGTTGAAGTCCCTTGCGTGCTGTGTTTTCCCAGACAAGAAACTTTACGGTAATTGCTTTTACTGATGCAAATATGTACGCGACTTCGATGACGCAACGCAATGTTTTCAAAGCGACGGTTCCGGATCGTACGGTCTGACTCCCTAAACCTGCCTGTGTTATCGCTGCTGTGCGCTTGAGCAAGGCACTTAAAGACGTGCACTCAAAGGAGCCAAGCAATCTGCACGTTCGTGCTACCCGCTTCTAAAACTCCTGTTAATAAAAAAATCTATCATCTTAACACCCTGCACCTCTACCCAGCGCAAACTCGAAAACGAACGAAGAAAGAGTTACCGAATTCTTATATCAAGCTGTTGAACTACCGACATCCGATTGTTTGATTTTTACAGAAAACGAGAGCTTGGTCCAGATGAAAGTCACTATAAGCAATCACAACTTTGGTCCTGATTACAAACTACACTAGCCCAAATTACACGGATCACCAGGGTTGTCCATGGGACATACTATCTGTCCCATTCCCATCCCATAGCAATTTATGCCTGTCCCATCCCGTGGGATTCCTATTACATTATTATAATATTGGTATGGAATATAATACAACTAAAATTATTAAATTTATGAAAGTTTAGGTTTAGTATCTACTAAATAGGACTACATGTGCAAAAAGACATGCAAAACGACAAAATTTATTGACTTTAAAATTCAGAAGTATAGTCTAAGTATGACAATTCAGTAACATTCTGACACTCTCATTCTATTTCTGAGTCTCATGGGAAATACAAATGTGTGCTGTCCCATCCCATCCCATGGGACGTTTCCCATGGGATTCCCAGAGAAATAACATTCCCATGGACAAGCCTGCGGATCACCCCAAGAGGATATACACTGTATTGAAAATATTTTCACCATTCACGATTTTTGAGCAACTTGCGCTTGCCCTGAAAACAGAGTTTGCCCTGGAATTTTTAACTGTATTGAATATGTATTTTTTATCATTCAGGATTATTGAGCAACTGGCGCTTGCCCTGAAAACAGAGTTTGCCCTGAAATTTTTCAAGCCCGAGGGGGCGGCCCCCCCCGACCCCCCACCTCGTACGCCTATGGCTGGAGTTCTAAACATAAGCGTGCCTTTGTGTCGGAACGAATACAACCAGGTCAGTAAAAAAATCACGACGTAACAAGGCATATCTTGTGCTTGGTTGATTACTAATTATCATTTGATAGCTGAGGCAGACATCCTAATAAACAACTGACGCCATAAAGCTCGATATTGTCACTAAAAGTGCAGTAGAAATAGATTCACTGCAGGCCTATTTTTAATTTTCTTGCAAAGTTTACAAAAATTGTTATATCTGATTTGTCAAGTCAATTTGTTTCGCGACCCCAAAATTACATTTCGCGACCCGTAGTTTGAGACAGAGTTGTAAGTCGGGCCGGGTTCGGGCTCAAGTTTGCCAAAATGTTTCGGGCCGATTTCGGGCCTGCATCCATAACTTTTTATAACATTTAGAGTAACGATTTTTTTCTTTGGTTAGTTATATTTGTTGTGCTCACCGAGGTGTCGTCCGTGAGTGAAGTGATTGTGATTTTCTTCAGCTACTTCTATTTGCAAACACAGCTGCGTTCTTTTGTTTTCTGCTCGGATTAGTCTCCCACTCTTTTTAAGAAGGCGACAGCAGTGAGGAAATTAGCACGCGATGGCATTGCGTTGAAGAGATCATTCACTCATGCGATTCTTGGCTGGTTTTAAGAAACGATGACCTGCAAACCGGCTTTCCATGCCTGCAGCGCTATCCTGGGTAGTGTAGTTTCGTTATGCCTACAGCGCCATCGTGAATAGTTTCGTGATAGTTTCCTTTTTTCTTGAGAAACATTGCATTCCACAATAATATCGTTGACTAACAAGCTAAGTTTGTGCTTGTTTAAGTTAATGTTTTGGTCAACGTGGTTGCTATTTTGGGTGTGATAAAACCGTGTGCCTGCGCTTCAGCTATACCCGCACACTACGTTTTTTGATACCCCGCAGTTGCGCATATATTCACTCACTCGTCAAATTTACCTTTCGGGCCTAAATCGGGCTTCAAAAATAAATGTCGGGCTCGGGCCGGGTTCGGGCTTGTGATTTCGGGTTCGAGCTTCAAATTGAGGCGCGCTTACAACTCTAGTTTGAGAAGCCCTGGTATAGATCGTTTCGGACGACGGAAGATGTAAGTACGACTAAACAAAGAAAGACGGCAAAACGGAGAGACAATGAGTGTTGTTTAGGCACAAGTAGCAATTTGCCCTTGTATGAACTTCGCTGAAGGAACTGTCCTGACAAGATTCACTACTAGAGTCATTATAATTTGAGAAGTTCTGCGTTAGTTCTTTTTGCACTTACTGCAAATTATTCATTTTCAAAGTACCGGCTTCAGGCAGTGGTTTTCAAAATACCAGCTTCTTACCGACCTCTGCTAAATGAGCAGTAAAACACTGGCCAGGCCGGTGAAATACCGGCCGTCTGGCAACCCTACATTACTTTGGCTTTGCGGTCCTTCAACGGGCCGAACTCCTGTCTTCATCTATGAGCACCCGGATGTAGCGTCGCCTGCGCCACAAAGCTTTCAGATGCAGATAGCCAGGGTTGCGAACTTCCCGACTTCGCTCCCATATTCATTCTGCAGTTGCGTCACAATGGGACGGTAATCCAGCGTTCACAATGCATGCAGTATGCTATTGCGCATGCTTTTAGAGCAGCGATGAAGCTTACAGTAAGTTGTTACGACAACAGATCTGATGTTTAGGAAAATTTTTTAGCTATGATGGTTTGACAAGCTTCGTGTTGATATGGATTTCATGCGGTTCTGAAGGTAGCTATGATGATTTTTATTTAGCTATGATGATATTTTTATTTTTTAATGTTATTGCAACCAGGGACGCCAGAGAGCGCGGGCATGGTGAGGGCATTGCCTCCCCTGCCCTTTCAAAAGGGGGGAACGAGGGCAGAGGTGCCTTTTCATAACAGTACCATAGGTTAACTCATGTTTTATCAAGATCGACTTGAAACAAATTTGTTGCAGACATTCGCGAACCCAAAAAATTCAGAATGGTTTTCTATAATTTCTGTCATTATTTTTGAGGTCAGCATTGTTTTTGAACAGAAACAAGCGTACTGGTAGCGCTTTTGTTTGTTTTTTTGTAAATTTCCATTGCCCTCAACCCTTTTTATGCCCTCCCTTCCCTACCGTTGTTCCGGCGTCCCTGATTGCAACTGTGTGACAGCGTTGAGCGAGGCGTCTGAGAGAAACTTTACCGATACTGGGTTCACCTACCTTCTGGGGCCCCCCTAGCTTCTGGGCCCCCCTGGCTTCTGCCCCCCTAGCTTCTGGGGCTCCCCCTAGCTTCTGGGGCCCTCGTCGAAATTTGTATATCGTTTTGTACGTGTGGCGAGGTGGATACGCAACAAATAGCGTTGATTTCGTAACAATAATAGCAGAGTGACCCTGGTCGAGCAGGGACACTCTATTGCTGACAGCGGAGAGTCGTCGGTTCGGCTCTTAGGTTAGTTGGCTCAGGGCGGATGCTAGGTGGTTGGGACCACCAAGCCTGGACTTTATGTGGTGCCCAATACACAATATATTGCATTTAACGCATAATATTTATTTAAACAAAAACGTCGATTTATTTTAACAAATGTTTATAAAAGGCTGTTTCTACAACATCAACACAACGTATAAAACCGACAAACTTTAGCATTTGCTATATTTCACGCTACGAAAATCACTTCTTCCAAGTTTTCAAAGATGCAAATGTTTTTGTCAGCTCAATCACATCTGTTGTTTTTGCAGTTTCACTTTCAATAGATATCATTGCCAGAGTTGTTAGTGTTTCATCAGACACAGTTGATCTGTGAAACGTTTTGATTAACTTCAACTGCTAAAGCTCCGTTCAACAATATTGCGTACAGCAGTGATCGGCAAACTTTCGTTATAATGGCCCCAAGCCCCCTGCCAGTCGTAATGAAGAACCCTTGCTTAATTTTGAAGGCCCAATTTCAAACTTATGTTGTATTCAGTTATCTGTAACAAAACAATGCTATGTTTATGTCATAAACCCTATAATGACAACAATAATGCCTTGTTAACAATCAATGTTCTATAGTTGTTGCAGTAGCCTATGTTTTATCCCATGCAACCGGCGCAGCACTTTAAGCTCTTACATATGCCACAAGGCCCACAACTATAAGTGCTGCGCGGCCCAAAAAAAGTGCTGAACGGCCCACAACTGGGCCGAGGCCCACAGTTTGCCGACTACTGGCCTACAGTGTTAGTGATTAAATAACCGGAGTTTTCATTGGTGTAAAGTGTTGAGTTTTCACTGGATGCATCTGACCAGTGACGTAGCAAGGGGGGTGGGCAGGGGGGCCTGGGCCCCGGGCGGCCCCTTCTGGGAGACGGAATTTTGTTGATAAAAATAAAATTTTGAATGGAGCTTAACATTTATAACTGTTCTTTATTGCTTTTAAATAAAATTTTAAACGGTCTAACTTTTTTCAGTTTTTGTTTTGAGAAGCCCAAGACTGGTAGGCTAGCCTAAAAAACACACCTGGGTGTGAAGTGAGCAAACTGATGACATGTTTACTCAAAAATCTGGGTCAAATCCAGTGTGCTGAAGTACTCCGATGTTTGTTTTGGAATCAGGGTTATTTGATGCACCTACTTGGGGAGCAATTGCGCCCCAGTCCTTACACCTCCCTCTCCAGCAGACAAAGTGGTTTCCCCGTCCCAGTCAAAAGTCGTTAGAACAAAGGAAAGAGATGACATTCGACCGCAGATTACCAAACATTACTGATCTGGTATTTCAAGGTTTATGTTGCCCTTCTCTGAAAATCGGATGAAAAAGGCCCTGCATGAAATCACCGCAAATAGTCAAGAATAGCTTAATCCTTTTTCTCCTATCGTTGGTTCCTTAGCAACGCCCCAACGCCACATCATAACGTCACGTGACACCTAGGCATGGGCCACGAACATTTCTTTACGGCGGCGATGGCTAGTCCGCCTCTCAATCGGAGGATTGGGCGTTCGATCCCCAGCCCCTGAGTGAATCGCCGTAGTGCTCTTTGGGAAAAGTGTTCACCTCAGCCGCCCTGACAAGAAGCATTGTTCAGGCGTTGGCGTACCGCTGCTTGCCGTCACCAAAATTTAAAAAAATTCTTGGCACATGTCATACTATTTAATAATGTTCAGCGAGATATTTCCATTAAGTGGCATAAGCTGTAGCCTGGTCACTAGGTGGGGTAATCAACATTAAATTTTGGCGGTTGAAGTGAATAACTCCGAAAAGGTAACATTGCTCAGTTTCAATATAACTGCTGTTTTTCTGCATGACGTAATGGTGTCGGAAAATGACATTCTTGAAGCGGGGAGAGCAGTTGATGTGTTTGCGTGGCTAACTTAGAGCTCAGATTGTAAGTTTGAACTGCAAGTGGAGTGAATCAACCGGAGACATTTCAGTTTCTGAGAAAGTTACCCGGAGACATTTCAGTTTCTGAGAAGTCACCTTTGTTCAACGGTATACTAACATTCGCAGTCATAGAAAAAATCATTCCAACAAGAAAAGCTTAGAAAAGGTGTTGCTCTTATTTTGATGAATTTGGCATGGTTTGGTAATAGGTACAGTTTTTGAAAGAGATGTCTATTGGTAACCAGTTCCGTCGCCACACGGTGCTTTGCTGGGCTTAGCCCCCACCAGACAACTTTCCAAGCCCCACAAACTGAACTATGAAGCACTATAAACAAGTGGATTTTTATCAAATTTTGGAATGTCAAGCCCCCCTGCACAAACGTACAGCCTCCCTATTTAAGACCTTCAGGCGACGGTTCTGTTGGTAACGGACAAAGGCAAGGAATAGCACTATGCATGTGTGATTGGAAAAAGTCCAAGGGTGTAGTGCTGAAAATGAGGTGTGGGAACCCCGTTCTTACACCAAATATAAAGGAAGACTGCACCAAATAGTTCGAATAAAGTGAGCATTCGCCTACAAGAATTTCCACACTGCATTTTCATGTTTCACTGCAGGCTTTTGTCTAGCAGTGCGAATCTACGTGTCACTATCACATATGTGAGATCGCAGCCATGTTTTAATGTAGTGCAAAAAGGTCTGGGAACGCCGTTCCCACGCGCTCCCTCCCCACTACACTCCTGAAAAAGCCCAACAGCTAGACCAAGTTCGCATGTCACGATGAAGGCTGCTAGTTAGCATTTCTCACCCAGAACCAGTTTTAAACCTATTTGAGCAATATGTTATCAAAATGGGTCCCGCACTTATAGAAGGCCTCGCGAAAGTGCCGACAGAGTTAACGTTTGAAGCCTTTTATATATTTCAAGGGAAATAAACCACTACTGAAAGGTTATGTGAACAATGAAATTTTTTTTAAATCACTGAAATCATATTATGAAATTGATATTATAGCCTGCTATATACAGTGTATATAACTTTTTTAGTTTTAAACAGGGATACTATACGAAACAACATACTTAAATGTAGGCATACCATATCCTTGTGTTTGAAAAACGGGACGCTTTGGAAGAACGAGCCTTATCAGATAAATGAGGTTCATATCCTACTTGGAGTATATAGTTATTTTGGATTTGGTTTCCTATTGTCAAGACACCAAGAAAAACTAACATAATGCATTTTACTAAGAAACAAAACAATGTTTAAATAATTTGTAAACTTGCGCATTTGCCAAATCATGATTTTCTGTAGGCAATACCTTTTTCAAGAAGTCTTTGTTCGAATTTAATTTCCCGTTAAAATCACAGCAGGAAAAATCAGGATTACATTCTGGTTCTGTTATGAGACCACATGTTATCCATGATAGAACAAATTCTCTCAACGGGAGCTGATGTCCCAGGTGTAAGACTATTGGCGGACTGAACCGGGACTTCTTGCTTGACTAACCGGGACGCCGGTACAAAGCCTTTAAACCGGGACTGTCCCGGCTAAAGCGGGACGTTTGGTATGCCTACTTAAATGTTTACATCTGCAGTATGCCGCCATCACATCCATTAATCTTTTTGGTCCCTTGAAATGAGTAAACTACTAAAAAGCCAAGCGGTGGGCTTACCGGAGACTAAAAACCAACAGACAAGAACATTTGACGAAACATGTTGGGTCCATATTTGCATAAGAAAACAAAAAAATAGGAAAAGTAATAATGATGGTGGCGACAAGCAGAAAAAAGTAAGACTTATGATCGACAATGAAAATCAAGACCCATTTCAGTTTGTGAGTGTTTGATTGTGATCTTCAAGTTGCTTTTAATCCTTATATCTTCAAATAAGCATGAAACATGATCTTCTTTTACTTTAAATTCTTGTAAGCAAATTTCAGAAGTGGAAAGGGCAGCATTTTTGTGGTGGGCTCCGGGACTTAGACTTGCTACGCCACTGCATCTGACGCAAGATGCACGGGATAGTACAGGTCCGGGCTACGAATACCATTTTACATGATTGCATACCTTGGGACTGGATAATATATTCTTGTACAGTGAGCACAGGTCTACAACAGTGGCTTAACTGACGGGGGTGCAAGGGTAGGGTGTGAACCTCTATGACACTTTACTAAACCCTTTTTGCCAAGTCATGGTACTGGTACCAACCCAGGAAGACACAAAACGTGAAACAGTCCTCACGCTAAATTTAGTTAAAAACTATAAGGTTTCGAACCGAAAATGCAATTAAACGACGTTTTTAAAAATGTAGTAAGTCAGGTTTGTGCAAATACAGGCCCCAGGGCCACATGTGGCCGGCAACAGCGTTTACAGTGGCCCGCGGAAGCATTCAAGAAAATCTTCAAATCTGAAATATCCTCCAACTCATCACAGTAGACGTTCGTGCTGAGGCTAACTTGAACTGAGACTTGCTTCAGTTGCGATTAGAAGGTACGGCCATCCGCTATACATGACCTTTTCAAAATGACCCATGAGCGAAATTAATTGCCCGCCCCTGTACTACGTTAATAATGCTGATCCGTTTTGCCCCTAACAAAAATAATCAAAAGGCCGTAGAAGAACAAGCGGTTTGACGTGGCCACAAACTTTTTTAATAACAACCAATATGTCAAGATTTCTCTTATCACTTTGAAAGTTTCAGTGGTGTGCACGGTTCAACAGTACCCTAATGTTATAAAGTTTCATGAGGCTAAATTGAGGCCTGTCTCAGAAAAACGTGGTACACAAACAAAAGGATAAAAAATGCCTTAGAAATACCAACATATTAAACTATCTCCCAGGTTCAGAGATTTCAGCATAATTGTGGTTACATACCAATTTTTTACGAAATTTTTTTTCGATCTGATTTTCGATCAGTTATTAAGGAGATAATTAACCAGTAAGACAAAGAAAAATTCAAATAAGACTTTTCTAAAAAATGATTAGAATATAAAATTTCGTCTTTATTCTTTGAAAGTTTCTGCAAATGTCAAAATTGCTATGCAATGTTTTAAAATTTTCGGGGGAAAATTCCCCCCTGGTTGCGCGCCTGCCACACACCTTATGATGTAACAGATGTTCAAGTGTATTTTTAACTCAGCGCCAGCGCTGTTAATATGCTACAGGCCCCCACGCTACCTTAATCTGGCACTGTCACTTATTAACTGCTTCCTGGGACATTCCTTGCTTTCCAAACCAAACGAGTATGAACGCACGCGCGTGACAACAGTCGAATGTAACTTTTAAACGAAGCTTTAGGGGGAATCCACCAGGCAGGAAGTGCCTTGCGTTTATTGCGGTGGTATTCATGCTGCTGCTCTTGTAAGTTTCAAAACGCTTTCAGAGCAGATGCTGTTTTCTGGCGACTGAAAACATGATCATTTAAGTCCATTTTAAAAATACTGCACGAACGACTTTTGTATGGTTTTTATTTCGCAGATGTTTGTTCGCTTTAGATTTGCAAAAGAAACTGCCGAGCTGCCGTTCAGTTAGAGAAATTTTTGATAAGAAGCTCATGCAGTTAATGCTTGGTCAGAAGCATACGTTTGTAAAAAATGTACAATACTTGTTCGTTGAGGCGATGGTGTAGAGGCAGTTACAAAACCCAAACGTTCGTTTCTAAGATAGGTCTGTGAAATCGCGATAGTGTGCTGTTTGATAATGCCGGGTCAGATTAGTAGTCAAGTGCACTTCAGTAAAAGCAACAATTGGTTGTTGAAAATATCGTTTTTTTTCATGTATTTTTAATTGGAAGTCTAATTGGATTTTCTTGACTCTCGGTATCTAGGGTGCAATATGTTTAGTTTACATTGGAGTCATCACTGTAAGATTTAAACCAAGTTTGTTCGTCGTTTCCGCTGCTTGGCCTGGAGCCTCATCTGTTACTTTGTTGATCATCCTGGCTTGATCCACCCCTGCCCATACTTCAATGTAGTGTCTTCAGCGGTGTGTCAGCATAGACGCATGTAGAGGGCGGCCAAGCGTAGGAGAATCAAATCATCCCTAATGTTTTGATTTTGTTGTACTCTGCACATTTTGCACTGTGACTGGCGCGGAAGCTTGGACAGGCTTGATTGTCCGCACAGGTGACTCGCGAGTGCAGCACTGACGTCAGGTTATGGGTAATGATGTCTGATCTCACCTGTATTGTTTGATTACTTTTCTAGATTCAGTAACTATATCGGATGGTAGTTACTCAGAAAAATGTCTTAGGTGCTTTGCCTCTGAAAACTGTTGCTTGTTTTTGAAGAAAGGTGTAAGATTGAGTTGAGGTCTTAAAAAGGTGCTGTCATCACACCGTTATGGATCGCCAACCTCTCTTTGCCCTCCTTGTCCTGCTCTTCATTATTGGTCTGGCATCAGGTGAGTTGTCGCAAGTTCTTTGAGGTGCTGCTCTGTCAAATACAATTTTTAACAAAATTGTGTAAATATTCATTTACTCTATTATTTAGATCTGATGCACCTCAGCGCATTTGTACAAACGCGTATCAAATCAATCTGGGGGGGTAAGATACCGATTACCTTCCTCCCCAAGAACCTCAACAGCGTTCGTAAAATGTCCTTATTTACAGCTAGGCTTGCCATTGGACACTTGTTTCTGCTCTATTCCATGGGCTTCCCACGAAACAAATATTACGAATTGTGCATGTCTAATGTCTGACCTCTAACAGAGCCACAAAACACTCCAAAACCAATTGGGGATACAGTGAAAATTCGGTGATCTTTTTTCAATTTTCACTTGCAAAAGGGTCACCGACCTTCTGTGGCCTCGCATCACTCAACCATGCCACTGAGTCCCTACATATGATACGCAGGCACTGCGAGCATATAACAGTAGTGAACTTAAGAAAATTTCTGCTATATCACGTAAAATTACTAATCAAGGACAAATTTCAAGTCCACTGTCGCATTCCAATGAACCAGCCTGTTTACAGAAACTCACTTTAGCTAGAATTTGATTTCTTGAAGAAGAAGGCAAGGTTTTACAAGGTCAAGTGCAGGCAAGGTTTCAATCTTACACTTTGGCTCAAAGGCTCCCTGCCCAGACCCGACTCTTTATGAAATCTCATGAATCGGTTTCAGTTTTTTGATTGCTCAGCAAAGATATGAGACGAAAGCGGGATTTTATCACCACGAACACCACGAATGCTTAAATCTTCACATTGAGAAGAAACTCTAGCACAAGATTTGATGTAAAACGCACTAAAATGACTGGTTTCAAAAATATTATATGCAGCCTGCTTTGCAGGATAATTGATCAAACGTTTGTAAGTTTGCATTTATTGAAAGAAATACCATTTCTGTGAAATGCAAACGCCAGTGCGCTGCCGGTTTTGAACTTCGATCGTTGCTCAAGTTGTTTGAAAGTAAGGTTTGTTGAAAATCTAATTATAAAAGTGATTACGTCCCTCAATGTGGCGTGGGAGCAGACTATGAGCATTATCTGAAAAACATTACATTTGATATTTCCAAAAATTCTGTAGTATCTATCGAAAATAATCATTTCACATCAGCGCAGCAGACACTGTTTACTGAGCATCTAATTCGCCAACTGAACAGACACCTTCATCTCCACCTCTTCTATGTTTTATCTTGAGTTGTCTCATTCCGATCAATGACTACACTTGTTCTGGACTAATTTTTGAACACAACTTTTTAATAACTTGAAACACTCAATTTCTCCAAGACAGTCAAACTAATATTCAATTCTTATTCAACGTCATGAAACCCATGATAAAATTTAAAACGGTTTCTGGTTGAAAGCTAGAAACAAACCACCGAATAAATATACGCAAACCACCGGATGCGAGTTTGCCGAAGACAGATGCCCTTTTCGGGATTAAAACAGCTTTTTCTTGTTGCTGCCAAGGACCGCGTTTTCGATCTCTGAACTGAGGAACATTTGTCATGAACGAACGGCATAAGCAAGTTTGAAAAACATCTTACCTTGAAAGCCACACCACTTATTCTTATTCCGTTGACCCTAAATAACTTTACTGATCCGTTGCTGAACCTCAAGATCATTCTAAACAGCTTTGCTGGTAGTGAGTAATTGAAGCAGTACTACACTTGCTCGTCACGAGAATGCTTCATATTTGTTCTCATTTCTTAGTTGGAAAGACAGATTTTCAAAGTTAAAAAAAATGTTTTTTACTGGTTAATAATTCATTTCTATTTTTGTACCTAACATTGGGTGGGGGTACATCGTGGCTTAAATAACATTTAAAAACAAAAACCGTAGCAGAAACTGAAACAGGAATTCTAAAATTTTTTAATAACTTTTTTCAAAGCCTTCACCTCCCCTTTTTCCGTTGCTATAACGGAACTTTCTCTGATCACCTTGGGTCGTTACGTTTTGTCAGAGTATGATTAAGTTGCTGTAATATTTTGCCAACGTGACTGCAGCAGTTGTATTGGCGGCTGAGTTGCGACTCACTGATCTCGTGATTCATGCATTTACTGCTGCAATGTTAGGTTGGGGATCGAACTTTAGTCAAGTCGCACTGCAACGCTCGGAGATATTTCAGACAACCTCGACCCTAACCAGGCAGAGGGTATGTGAGCAAGTGTTGGGGAGACCTTTTACTTTTATCAAGTGGTTATTCGTGACTTATGAAAGCACAAACGACTTCGCTGCACCGAAAACAGAAGGATAAAACTGAAAGGATCCACATGCTAAGATTTTTTCTATTTTCCTTTCGCTTTTTCTTAATCATCAGAGCTAAAAACTGATGAAATAATGGTCTCATTTGATGTGGTATCCTTATTTACAAAAGTCCCAATTCAATTGGCATTAAACATAGCTAAACACGTCTTCAATCCGATCCTGACCTGAGTCAACGCACAGGTTTGTCAACCAGTGACCTTATCAAGGGACTTGAAATTTGCTTAAATTCAACTAATTTTGCGTTTCGTGGAAAACATTACAAACAAGCTTTTGGAACAGCAATGGGCTCCCCCGTCTCATCAGTAGTGGCAAACTTAGTCATGGAAGACATTGAAACACGGGCTCTAGAAACCTTTACAGACCCTCCACGTTTGTGGAAAAGATATGTACATGACACTTTTGTGATCATGAAAAGTTGTCCGAATTCTTGACACAAAGTTGTCCGAATTCTTGACACATCTGAACAAAATAGAAAACTCCATCCAATTCACAATGGAACAATAAAAAGAAGGATGCCTTCCGTTTTTGGACCTCCTGGTTAAGCGTTCGCCAAGTGGCCACTTACTCTCAACAGTATATCGTAAGCCAACCCATTCAGATAGATTCAGAAACGAACTCTCTTGTTGAATGGTTATCCGAAATGGATAATTAAAAATAGAAAGAAGCAACACAACAGATCGCCTGAGTTTAGATCAAAAATCGTTTTGCCCTGCTCAGCAGACTTGGGAGAGACTTTGAAACGGATTCTGGAGAGACATCGTATACAAACCTGTTTCATGCCTATGATTAAACTAAGTACAATTTTAGCTTCAGGAAAAGATGCAGTCCCTGCTAGCAAACGTCGAGGCGTCGTTTATGAAATTCCTTGTGGGAGCTGTGAACACAGGTACATTGGTGAAATAAAACGAAGCCTGAGTACTCGACTGAAAGATCACCACAGGGACACCTTACCTAGAAATATTCTCAAAATCCCAGAGAAAACAGCTCTAACAAAACATGCAGTCCAAAGTGGCCATGCTTTCAATTGGGATTATGCTCATGTTCTGCACTGTCTAAATAATTACCATAACCGCATCTTTTTAGAATCTTTATATATTAATTTAAAAACTAACACCGTGAATGACAAAAGTGCAAATTTCCCGGCTATTTATTACAACGTTTTAAAACATGAGTGAAGCTTATCCGTTATATACCTGACTTTGATTTTGTCTTCCTATTGACCGCCTTTGTGCCTGTAGATTCACCAACTCTCACAACACAGTTTTACACATTTGTTCGCTATTTTTCACACAGTTTGTTCTCTATTTTACCCCATAGCTTATGATATTTAACCAGTTTTTTTTTTCACTCTCCTATGTAGGTATTGACCTGTTTCATTTGTTATACTTCATCTCTCAACGTATTTTTTAACGCCGTGACAAAAATTTTCCCTGAGTGAAACTTATCCGTTACCGGACTTTCAATTTGTCTTCTTATTAACCACCTTTGTGCCTATAGATTTGCCAACTCTCACCACACAGTTTTACACATTATTGGTTCGCTATTTTACACTTGTTCTTTACTTTACCATATACCTTTACGCTATTTAACAGGTTTCTTATACATTCCAATGTAGGCTTTGCCCTGTTTTGTTGTGTTATTGCGCTTCATTTTCCAACGTTTTTTCATTTTACACTTCCACGTATTTCTGTGACACGTTGTCACCATTCTTATAACGAGTTGGCCAGCTTTGCGTTTTTTGTCTTTGTACGTCATACTACTCATTGTTTCTTGTTATTGGTATGCTACATGTTTTGTAGTTGAAAACATTGCCCTGAAGAAGCCCACTTGAATAGGTGGGCGAAACGTTGGCTGATAATAAAATAATAATAAAATATAATCACCAGAAGAGCTTATTCATTTGCTTGTTTGATTTAAAAACTTATATCGTTTTCCAAAATCAGTTTTCGAAAGTGAATCAAATTACAAAGCTTTCACAATTTTTCTCATAAGTCGAATAATGCTAACATTTTTCTGCACTTTTGAAATCAATACAAAAAGTTGGAGCAAGATATGTGAACGCAAGCAAAAATAAGAGTCGAAATATTAATACGGCTAACATACAAATGTAGTAGTACACGCGTCTCTAATATATATATGCACTCTAGTCAGTGGTGTGTTTAAGGGGAGGCGAGCGAGGCACTTGCCTCGGGTCCCCCTTTTTGGGGTCCCCCTCTTGAGGTGTTACGCGCATACATTTTCCTTACTTTTGGTGAAAAATTTATCATCCACTCATCCCAAAGCAGATCACAAGTAAGTACTCTACTTTCAAGGGCCCCCCTACAGAAACTG
>Ga0210059_1009089_pt1 | contig 15563 bp, 6 predicted proteins | sample Ectturendosymbi2_FD_188042 | JGI IMG/M metagenome (GOLD analysis project Ga0210059, IMG submission 188042) | Ecteinascidia turbinata endosymbiont from Florida, USA - Sample 2 (SPAdes) (version 2) | ecosystem: Host-associated > Tunicates > Ascidians > Unclassified | place: Key West, Florida... | reverse complement strand
AGTCATTTTCAAATGATAAACTGTGGTGATACGATTGATGCAAATAGCACATGTCGCTATGTCGTGGTCGGTAGCAACACGGAAGATTGCGCGACACGTTGATGAGATCACAATGGTTGAACAGATGGATCCCAACGCGAGCCTGCTCAACCAGAGATGCCCCACTCACGGGAGGATTTCGTCTTACATTCTTGCATTGAAGTTTGTTTTTTTCCTGTTGAAACAGTCACCCCGACACTGACGTCAGATGGTGCCCAAAAAAACTTTGGCTTTTTGCTGTTGTGCGCTAAGAGGCATGTGAAATTCGAAAGAACTCGTTTGCTCAAAGATGGAAAAAGAAGGTTCGAGATCGAATGAAACGCTACAAGTGCAGAACGTCGCAGTCGTCGCAACCTGAAGATGCGACCGGAATACTATCGTCTTATGAAACTTGATATGCCCGCACTTAAACCACATGATAATTTTGTTTTGCCGCACCATTTAAAAAGTATTGTACGCCAATTTGATCTGCAAATTATCCCACGCCTTTGCTGTACGTTTTGCAGTTTTCTGCTACACTATTGACAAAGAATTTGTTGAACCAAAAATAAGCATCAACGCCGTTCACACAATTTTCAAAAAATAGGGGAGTATTATTGTGACGTAGCGTCACAATACTAGCAAGGGTGCTTGTCTCTCTGGATCCAAAAAGCGACACGTTCTTAGACGCAAAAGCGATTCAGCCTTTGCCAGATTTGACAAACTCTACGATTGTGGACACCGAATGCAGCGTTGCAATAAAGCAGTACTTTGCAACTGTCACAGGTGGCAATGACAAGAAGATGACCGCATCAAGGCATATCAGAACACCACGGCGTCTTTAAGGCTATGTCCTGTGTATTGCATGCCCTCAAGCTTTCTGTGACATAGGGAGCCTCAGCTGCTATGTGTGAAAACTCGTTCTCAGCCCTTAAAAATATTTTCAGGGAGAACAGGCGGGTAATGGTCCATCCACGTAAAGCTCAGCTTGTTCAACTAGCTTTTGAACGAGATTTAACTAAAAAGCTAAGCTGAGAATGGAAAGACAGAGTCCTGCAAAAATTTAGTGCTACTGCTCGCAAACTGCAGTTATTTTAAAAGTCAAATGGCAACGCTGTAAAACTTTTTTTTCAGTTGCAGTACGATTGGTTTCATTTAGACAAATACTTCGTTCGCATGATTCGCTTTCTACTATTTTCAGTAATAAACATACATTGCCTGTGGAAAACGAGAAGTCAGTAATAAATAGCACGATTTTGATGTGGAAAGGTAGAACTTGGTGATCAACCCAGTGCCCCTCAATTCAGTCCTTGTGTCCCTTCACATATTTTTTTCTGGCACCGGCCCTGCTTCAGGATCACATCAAATCTATTTCAACATGAAGTTTGTCAAGCCAACAAAGCTTAAAAATTTTGCTAAACATCACATTTTTGTCATTAACAGCATGCTGTTAAGCTTCATCGCTGCTCTAAAAGCATGCGCAGTAACATATTGCATGCACTGTCATGGGCATCGGAAGGATTTTTTCCAGGGGGGGAAGTAGGGGATTTTCCTAAATTTTTTTCCAGGGGGGGGGCTAAAGTGGTGAAAATTGTTTTTTACCCCTAGCAATCGAAAAATCAACCTTTTCTTGCTTACAATTTCAAAATCCGGGGTGGGAAAGGCCCTCCGCTGCCCCCCTCCGACGCCCATGTGCACTGTGAGCGTTGGATTCCTGTTCCATTGTGACACAACTATAACGAAGTCTTAAAGTTCGCAACTCTGGCTATGTGAAAGCGTTGTGACGCAGTCGTCAGTCAAACCACATGCGGGCACTGATTGCTGGAGACATCAGCACCGCCTTGAAACGTCACTTAGGTTTGTAACTGCTCGCTTTGCAAACGTTGATCTTGATGTGATTTCGCAACTGGGTAGCAGCGGCGTACTGGGTAGCATTCAACGGGGACGCCGGAACGGGGGTGCGTTACGGAGGCATTGCCCCCCTGCCCTTTGAAAAGGAGGCCACGCGGTCATAGATGCCCTTACATAACAGTCTAATAAAAAATTTCATGATTTATCAAGATCGACTTCAAACAAATTTATTGCAGCTATTCGCGCACACATAAAATTCAAAATGCTTTTCTATAATTTCTGTTGCAGGTCAACATTGTTACTGAACATGTAAATGCGAAAAGAATGACTATTATAAGTGCGCTTTTACACTAAACACAAGCAAACAGTTTTGAACTCGTGGTACGTCAAAACCATGGAGTCCGCAGGGTGGTCAAAACGGGCATTTCCCCTCCCTGGAAATTGGGACAAAGAACCAAATTTTCTAGAAAACTTGACGTCAGCAGCTCAATTCCGATTAATTGATTTATTTCTTGCAATGATCGTTTATTAGCCGGTACGACAACTCACACTGCACAACGCAGAACCTCTGAGAGATATTTTACCAGAGGATACGAAAAGGGGCGTAACGACATTAGATGGTGCCCGGGGCAAGAAGCAAGCTTGCCGCTCCCATGTTCGAACCTGAGGTATTTCGAAAGCAAATGTACTGTGTTGAAAAAAGTACACGTGACATTGTTGGGACTTACTAGCGCTGCCCGTAGTGATTCGACACCCCCATATTGATTCGGTGCCCGGGAAATTGTGACCCTGCCCCTTCGTTACGCCCCTGGGTACGAAAACCGATATCGGGACCCCTAGCTTGGGTCCTCGTCGAAATTTGAATAGCTTGTTTGCATAGCAATCAGAATATAGATAAAACAACTACCACGCTAAGATTTCAAATGTAACTACCAGCGCTGCAGTCGAAGAAACTGACCATCAATTTTGGGGTTGATTATAGAAAAACTTAGCTTGAGTACTTTCATCCTCCCGGGCCTCAGTACCTCCCAGGCCCGGGTACAATGTACCTCTTGTAGCCCCCTCTCGTAGGCCCTGTGCACAAGAGCCAGGTTCACTGTCCTGGTGTCATGCAATGGTGAGCTTGCAGTTCACTCATAGCCGCTCCTTTGCCCGCAAGGGCAGCTAGTTGCCAAACTTGCAAGTGGATTGTTTTACTGTTGGTCTTTATTGTGTAACAATAACATGGCAACAAATCTTCTAATGTTCACTTCAAGTTACGATATTTGGCGGTTTGCCGCATGTGCCTGTTGAACACAGACATCTATGCAGGTAGACAATGACTGCTGATAAAGGTAAACAGGGACGCCGGAGAGCGGTGGCGTTTCCCCTTGACCTTTCAAAAGAGTGGAGGCAAAGATGTCTTTTTCATAACAACACCATAAGGTAATTTTATGGTTTATCAAGATCGAATCGAAATGCATTTTCCAAAGTTTCTTTTATCATTTTTGAGGCAACATTGTTGTTGAGCAGTAGTAAGCATAATTGACAAAGATTGTTTTGTTTTTCATAAGTTTCCACTGCCCTCAACTTTTTTATTGCCCCCCCTCCCCTGACCTACCGATGTTCCGGCATCCCTGGCATACAACATGGGTAGTAGCACTGGGTAGCATTAAACATTTTATTTTGTAAATCGTAATTATTAGCATCCGCTGACATTTAACATTTCGAAATTATTACCTAACATACCGACCTCAATTTGGCGCCTCCAAAATGCTGCGCTCGGGGGCAGATGTCCCCCAAGTTGTATTTAACTGCGACGCTTTGGTTGGTTCGCCTGTTTCAAAACCCTGTTCCAGCCAGCCAAGCACGATTTCCACATCATTGAACGCTTTTGTGTCGAAAGCAGCAACAAACGCAGTGCACTCTACAATGGATTGTTGCAGCAACAATGCTGCGTCGCCCTGAGACGCCTAAAGCGAGAGTCGAACCCACGACCCTCCGCGTAACAGCAATAAATAGAGCTTTCCCCACTCGACTAGGTATAGGCTCTACTATTGCTGCTACGAATTCAACGTTATATGTGGCGCATCACCACGCCACAGAATTTAGAAAATTTTTGTTGAACGAACTTGCGAGCTCATATCGTCTTTTTCAGGTTTGCGCGAACAGGTAAACGCTTTTCCATTTTTTCCCTCGTAGCAGTGGGAGAGGGGGGCCTTACAACTGCCTAGGGCTTCTTATCAGCTAAATCTAGGGCTTGCCCATGTGAACTGATCCGGATACATGATTGGCTGTGGTCGAATATGATTCGATTGTTCATTCCTTCATTCGCATTTTTCACGACCAGTTGTTCACAATTCACGCAATAAAATTTTGAAACCTGAAAAACGTAAGTTTCTGTTGCCTTTTACTTTTTTGAGGTTACTGAGATAGTTCGTCAGTGCAACACACATTCAATAATACGAGGCTGGCAAAGACTAACGTGATCGAAAAAAAGTTACTCGACGAAAAAAGGTTTTTGTCGAAGCGTCTCACGCAGACAAAACAAGAACGGCAAAATGCAACCGATCATCGTAAGTAGGTGAGAGGGCATGGAGAACAGCAACACGAACTCAGCTGCGATTCTGTAACCGAGTTTTGACAAACACCGAACCTCACCCCACGTCACCTCTGATTCGACATACACCGTGTCGGCGACACATGAGCCACACAGTGTGAACTAATTCGCCGATTGGACACCGACAACAGTGAGAATTCAGTGGTGAAATACTTCCGTTCAAGGTTGAATACGATGATGGTATTAACATCTAACTCGGTTAGACTTGGCTGAGATGGCACCTTCTTCAGCCTGTATAGTGAGAGGTTAGAGCTGGCATATTAAGTAGGAATTCTCCATTTGGATATATCATGTATCGGCGAGACGGGTCTCAACTCGGGTCTATACTTTGCTGGAAAATATAGCAAGGTGCTTCATCGAGCTCGGTCGAATTTATCGCAGTTTCAAAATTTTATACAGCGTTTAACGATTTAACATTTTTCAGATTTATCGAAAAACTGTAGCTATGATATCATACAACTGCTGTTCATAAAAAGAAATGTTTTCCGAAGTAAACGCGACATCACACTGGAGAGAAAAAATGATTGTGACCAGCAATTCTAAGCAATAATGATTGACTTGGACGATGCTCGACCTTCGACGGAGTTGAACACAACAATACCGTAAATCATGTCGCCTTATTTTTCTGTTTTCGTCAACAGCACATCACAAACGTAAAAAAGATAATTGGTTTGCAAAAAGTCTAACATTTGATAGTCAGAACACGTAAGGTTGCGATTGAAGTGTCTATTTTTCGATTGCAGCTTGTACGCGGAGCCAAACTTGCAACAGACGGAAAATGGAGCAAAATGGGATGAGGTGTTAGCACTAGGAATTCTTCTGCGTGTTCACACGTCGATCATCAAAAGCTTGCTTTTTTTCTTCTCTGGCTCAGGACTTTCATCGCTCACTGTCCCTTGCTCCGTGTTTCGGTCGTGGTCAGGATTAGCACTGCGCTCGCCAAGCTCCATCATCATTTTTCGCAGTTTCGACAAAAGCTCCGGATTGGGACCGGCAAGGTCACGACCTTTCGCATAACCGGATGAGCCCGCACCGCTGCTTGCCCGCGCGACCGTCCTGTCAACCTCGTCTGTAGACGCTTTACTGGAACTCGCTCCACGTCGCTTCAGTTCGAAGATCTCTTGCTCTATGTTCTTCTTCTTGGCGCGTTTCTCCGCTACCGATGTGCCATACATTTCCATCAGTTCTCCCCAAAAGGTGGCCTGAGGTAGAAACGACGAAAAAGCAAAGCAGGCTTTATCATGGCCTCCTCTTGTGACAAGCAAAAGTCGATGCACAAGGCGGTTTTTGTGCTCTCTCAAAAAATGCCATGCTAAACATCACCAATTCGGCAGAGCCTACTTCCTTAGGATTGAAACAAATGTTAGGGCAGTACCCACATCAAGACTTGACTTACGTAAAATGTGAACCTCCTGAAGCTACGCCATGCTCGGTAATTTGACAAATTCTTATATTCTACAGCTTTTGCTACAGCAGTCATACAACCAACATTACCTGGTTTACCGCGAAACTACGATTATGAGATGTGCTATCACTATTAGCCTTATCAAATGGGCTTTCACAAGTGGTTTCCCTGAAACATCCGCCGGAACACACCGAGTCACATTTTGTGCTGTTACTACATAACAAGACAATTTGCTGTTTAAATAAAAGCGAAATCTAATACAGATGCTGCTGCTGCTGCTAGTTCCAATTAAGAATCTTTCAGAGGGCAGCACAATCAAGAAGAACTCAAGCTCGCTGCCACTGAACAAGATGCGGCAGCTGCTTCTGTAGCTTATTTTAAAACTGTTGCGAATAAAATGCAAACAAGCTATAATTCTACTTCTTTACCATCACACAAAAATGCCCAGTGCGTTCTATTTGAACAAATGGAAGTCGTACGTATAACCCCGAACTATAATACAGAAGAGCATATCTGAAGATATTCCACCTGGCCAGTTGGTCACGACGCCACCCTCGATGATGTAATGCACCGCCCACGGCCAATGTCCGTATCAGACAACAGCTGTGATTGACTTATACAAGAAACTTCCATTGTTTCACGCAAAACAGAAGTAAAATGAAAACTCGTTGAACTGCTTGCTAAGTATCACAGAAAAACGTGCGCACCAACACGAGCAAAGGTTTAACCGATTAATGAGCGTGATGATCCCGCACCAAATAGCTTTATTCGCTCTCGTTCTAAATTGCAGTCCGGCTTCTCGCACATGGATACGTTTCGGGGAAAGGAACAAAATGGGATGCTTACTTTGGGGTGGAGACGCTGCAGAATTTGCTGCGACGCCAGTTGCTTTGCAATCTTCTTATTTTTCGCTGATCCCTGCATAAAACAATCAATCGGTTTGCTGTGGAAAATCAAACACACGACATGGTTCTTCTTGCCTTCTAGGAGACGAAACAGAAGATAGGCTTTTGTCAAGTATCTAAAATGCTGAATTTTCAGACCATCTTAAGCTTATTTAAATTGTGTTGCCGTTTTTCGTTTGACAGGCGCGTTATCTTTCACTTTTTGCTGACATCTTGTTTTCGATACGACCACCCGCCGCTTGATCGTTTGCGCGCATCTACACTTCGCCCATGATAATGATGAGCTTTGTTAAAGCAGTGAGGGCGAAGCGTCGCTCTTTGACCAAAAAAAACAAAAAATCCCGAAACCCTTTCGAGCATTAAAATCTCTGGGTAATCGCTCACAGTGACAATGTGTTTTCCGCATTCCATCTTGTACTCCAAGCTCTTCCCTTTGCCGACCTGAACGTCGAATTTAACGTTCGTGTCGGTAATGCCTTGATTCCTGCACAAAAGACAAACACAATAGCAATCAGCGCCAAACGAACGGCCCAGAAAGAGTTTTTACACGAAAATTGCCAATTACCGCTTCAGGCATTCCGTGAGCAGGTGGTAAGGGAGATAGTAACCAGCGTGCAAGCACAGGTTGTACACTCGACTGTCTGTGATTGGCACGTCGTTGAAATACTCAATCGAAGTTTCGCCGGACAGACTTTCCACTTGTTTCTGAACAGAAAAAAAACGAACTTGTTGACGCTTTAACTTAGAGTGCCTGCTCAAAAACCTTGGAGTAACAATTTTTTTCAGAACTTTTTCACGTGCCACAAAAGTATCAGACTGAAAAACAACAAGAAGGTGATCGTGAAACGAGGATGTGTCTTGGTGATACTCGGATTTGGAAGAACACATTACCGAGTTGCCTTCCTACCCACTACAACACGCATATTGTTACTTCTACTCAGATTGATTTCATTATCAGTCGTCAATTTTCACTAGACTTTGCATGCCACTTTCAAACTCGTCGTGTGCCTTTTGTCTGGTGCTGGACACCACTGTTTTATCTGTAATAACACTGTACGTGGCAAGTAAAACAAACAACATTGAACTTTGGCATTGGCGACGCAAACGACAGCCAACTCGGGGTTTGACAAGATAATAAAAACATACAAAATTACCAAGAGAAAAAGGACAGGAAAACTTCTTGTACGCTATCATATTGTCAATAAATATTGGTGACACATCACTCCCGTTTATCACCTGTGGACGATGTGCCAAGCCCTCCTTTTTAATTTTTATCAACAGATCAGCACGTGGAAATCGCAGTAAGCAGTGACATATTTTCTTGCACTCAGTTTCAAGCTGAAAATCACACAAGCATCTTACTTTGAAACCAGGGACAAGCATCTCCATAGTTTCTAAGGCAGCTTTGTTCTTCGCCGTTTTTTTATTAATTCCAGCGGCTGTCCCATACGCTTTATCGTTGATCATAATGGTGGTTTCAAACGGTTCGGTAGAATCGCCTGCAAAAGCCACTTTGAAGTTTCAGGAATTGATATTGCATGAAAAACAAAAAATTGAACAAACATTCGGGATGACAATAAAAGGTCAAGTTCCGAGACATGGTAAGTGGATTCGCCTTAACGTTCGTATCTCCATCGAGCACGTTACCTTTCGTTTTGAAGACGTAATGCGCTTTAGCACGAAGGACGCTCTGGGCATACTCGTGAAGAACGCACACCATCGGTTTCACGCTCGTATTAAAGACCACCTCTGCAAATGCAAAAATACGTTCGTCATGCTTAAGATTAATACTGGGAGGAACCACAACCCATACTACAAACGCACAGGGTTGCAACAGAAATCCAACTTAGTAGTAAGAAACGCAACGGTTACAAGCAGATTTCGCTTCAGTTGTGGTTAACGAGCATTTCATGAAAAAAAATATTTTTTTGCCGATGTGCCACACTCCATGACATTCGCCGAAAAAAGCAAAAATTAAAAAGTTATTTTTCGCTTCACTTGATATCACCATCAACAGGAGCTATACTGCTATTCCAAACAGCATGAAGAACACAAATGTTTTGGATATTGTGGTTAATCGTAAGTAATATTATCACACGTCACTCCTATTTAACCATTAAGGAAGTTAGGCCTGACGCTGTAACGCCGCTGCAACATCGAAGTAATTGGTTGACAGTGTGTTTCGTCACAAATCTGAGTGGATGAACTTAGTTGACACACGTGCATGTGTATCTGGCAAGAAAAGCTATAAAGGTTATCTGAAAGTAAATCGGCGCTATCGAGTAAGAGCTGAGGATGCCTACTCAGTGGGCCAAACATATAATCTGTTAACACCGTGCAGTGACCGCTTCCTGGCAGTGAAAGGATTCTGTTCAAGACATACTGTCAACCGATGCTTCCTTACTTTGTGGGCGATCGCTTCCGGACTCTCTAGGAATAGTCAAGGTGATCACTTTCGCTGGTCCAAGCTGCCGCAAAAACAAGCGAAAATATCCATTAATATGTTGCCGCCATATTGCTGAAGATGCGGGCATCGGTTGCAATCGCGTCAGTGAACGAGGTCCATGAGTTCATTACAAAGTCTTCCAAGATTTTTTCACAACGCTGTTTTCCGAGTTGAATCATTAGACTGTAACTACGCAACAGCACTGGAATTTGACCGATTTTCACGCAGCTAGATTCAACACATTTTATACCGAGAAGCACCCATAAAGAGAATTGGTCACAATGTACAGTATGATAAGTTCTATTGGTTTTAGTAAGCCTTCCAAACTGATTGTTGATTGCACACAATTGTGCGCTTCTTGCGTGAACACCGAATGCGACGTATTGACTGTTACAGATACCAAGTTTTCGGAGTAACACCATTGATTTCCTGTCTTATTCAAACAGGATTCGAAAGAGACCCGAAACCAAACAAGACCAGGTGGCATCACCTCTTTAGAGACCTGGCTTGAAGACCTTGATGTAGAACTAGGCTGTCATCAGTGGTTGCTAATAAAAACAATTTCTTCTGATATCTCAAACAACTCCAGCAACATTCTCGTAAGTTGAGACAGGTTTACAAAGTGAATGAATAAACAAGGTAAGGATTTACGAACTACAGCAAGAGCCTAAGTGGTGTCGCGATACAATCAGCGATCATATTGAAAAGAATAGATGCATATGCAAAGTTAAAACATAAACACCAACTAACCTTTTTCGGATCAGATTCGTCTTTTTCTTCGGTGGAAGCATTGGCCGAGCGTTTCAGCCTTCGATTAAATTGTCGCTTTTCCGACCACTTGTTAAACTGTGGTATTTGTAAAACGTCGAACTCGAAACATCGGCCGAGATATTCACCAAACTCTTCTGAACCTGGCAGAATTACACTTCTACTGTCAAATGTTGGTAGTACAGCAGAACTGCTAGCTGTCGCGCAAATCGAAACAATTTTATTCTTTAACGAGCCTAATCGTCAAACGGCCACTGTATACTGTACTTAACCACCAAGGACGATTTGGTTTACAGCGGAGTATCAAAGAGCCGTCAAGCCCAAACACAACGATGGCACTTTTTTTCAGCGGTGTTTGTGCATCTGAAAGCGCCACACTAAATAAACATTGCGCACGGATGCGAAGCACTTCAGATGAGCAGCGTCTAGCGACATACTGGCACCTGACATCATTATTAATCGTAACCGGTAGGTTTAAAGATGCTCCAACGTGCATGTTAGAGTAAAAAAAAACTTGAAAGTAGCTTTGGCGCGTTGCCTATATTCGATGGAGTTCTTACCTAACTGTTCATTGGCACAACTGTGCAAAATCGCTTTTGGCACAATGTCGATTGAAGCATTGCTTGCACTATTTGATTGGTCGTCAGGTGTATTTTCGGAGACGTCATTATGTTCTTCTCGGGATTGATCATCAGGATTATTCCCTTCGTCACTGTTCACACCATTGCAATGCAACATCGATGATGCAGGGTTTGAATCTGTTTCATTGTAGAAACATTCAAATAAAAACAACGCTCCGCACCCAATGGACTTTGTAGTAAACGCGTTCCGCATTGTAATAGCAAATTCCTCTTCAATATCCAACCTTGCGCCCAACTTTTCGACCACTGACTCCCACTACACCAACCCGGGAGCAGCAAATCCGACAACACGTTTTCAGCACGAGGGCTTTTTAACAACTACATTAGTTCGGCTGATGATGTCGCGGGGACTGTATTCTTGTTCATCAACTAATACGCCGTCGCCAGCATCAATCAGCATCCGTTTTGCCAGAAACAGCAGCTATCCGTTTGCCAATGCAGTGATTCTAATCTCATTTCGCAAAATTAATGAGTCTAATCATTCTTCGGGTGAAACTATTTTCTGTGAACAGTTCAGGCAACACGTCACATTTTTTCTCTGACCCGTCCGGTACTGATTGTTCTGTACAGCGCATACTTACATGCTGCCCGCGCCCAGTCTTAAGATCGAGATCATGCATCTTTGCTTTGGTCCAGAGAACAACCACAACTGTCACACAATGTCGTCGTCACAAAAATGATAAGTTTTGTGATGACTGTCAACACACAATAATCGACCTTAATTTGCCATTAAACCTTAAAAATTTACTCTTGGTTTTAAGCCAACTACAGAGCGTTGACATTTTTCACTTTTTTGTTCCTAAAGATTTACTATTAGACTATTGCAGCGATCTTTGACCAACCAAACCGAAGCACAAGTTATGCTAAATGAACGTAAAAACATTACCTGAATCATCTTTCTGCAGCTCCTTTTTGAAACTCTCTCGCAACCGTTTATATTCCAAACAAGGTATGCTTGTTACGGGAGGGTTGTGTTTCTGTAAGTTATGAAAGCTTTGAACACAACACAACGTATGACTTTAAATCCAGATCGCTTGTTGAGCACTGCTCGCGCTTTTAACCACAGTGGAAAACAAAATAGTACGAAAAACAAATCCTATATTAGACAAGTGACGGTTGTATTGTTTACTTTCCTTCAGCAGGTCTCATTAGTTATTTATAGAAACTGTTCACTATACTTGCTGTTTTTTGCTGCACGGGAAAAATATTCTCGTATAAGTTGATCGAAATATACACTATCTCATCCGAAAATTTGAGATTTTTAAAAACACAAATACAGCTCTAGAATCCTTTTGGCACACATAAAAATCATCAGAACTGAAAAAAATACAGTCAACAGTGAACAATGGTAAATACTGCGACTAGGCAAATTTTTCCAGAAATTTAATGACTTCAATTTTGAGTTTGTTACTGACCACCTAACTTATAAATATACAATAGATGCACGGGGACTGAGAAGTTTCGAACAGATACAACAAATACCAGCTTGGTCAAACCTTTTGACGAAATCACGTTTAATCAAGGAAACCCTAACTAAACCCACTTCTCCTGGTAATCGGCATAAACCTGTGTTGTACTGATACGATGGTGGCTGAACTTCAATTTAAAGCTACTTAAAAACACTTATTTACAAGCTCATGCCCGGCACAGCATTAATAATTAGTTGAATATTTTCGTTTACTTGAAGGTAGCTTTCCTTAATGACAGCCACTCTTTAGCATTTAAAGAAAATCGTAGGAGTTTTTCTATAAAAGTAACAATGACGTAAAACCCAGTGGTTCGAATGAAAACATGTTGGAAGTTTCGAAACTAACGAGTAGGAACTGTAAAAAGAAGTTTCCTCTATCACGTACCCGAATTCCTCCAGCGCTGACAACGTACGGTCTTGACCAAGTTACAACCCTGGTTTCCCGGTGCAAATAAACTGGAATGCCAGATGAATGCCTGACCGCCAACCATCCCTCAGGTAGTGGTTCCAATGACGACGGTGGTGTTTGATACTGAAAGACAGTAAGCGGTAGTAGTATTTAACTCAATTAAAGATTGTCGGTATCACAAAGAATATAAGCAATACATTAAAGTAACTTTAAGCAAGTGGTTCTCAAGCTTTTTTGGCCCATGGACCACCATTGACAAAAAAATGTGTGATGGACCACTTTGCTGTTCGGACACCTCATGAACAACCAGACAAAACTTTTAGAACATTTTATCAAGGATTTATGGAACTCTCTGTGGACCACTAGAAATTCCACGTGGACCACCTGGACAGGGTTGAGAATCACTGCTTTGAACAATAATTATCCCTTCGTTTTGACTTACACCAAAGCAACTTCCTGGTGTACGTGTGTATTTTGTACACTTTATACACTGCTACATGTGTTAAAATGATTAACGCAGGTATACCTTCAACACTCTTCTGGTGTGGTATCGTAGTGGTTGCAACTCATCCACCATGTCTGACTACAATAATAAAACAAAACTGGTGGAGAGATATTAATCATAATTAGTGCTGGAATGAAAATTATAAATGTATTCGATGAACTAAAATAACTTGTTATAAAATACACCATCAAGGGATTGTCACACCCTGGTTAAGAGTCACAGTAATATGCTCTTCATGATGAACTTCAAACTTGACCTTTGTTGACATGAAAAACTTAACAAAAATAAGTCAAGTACTGACTGATTGCAGTTGTAAACAATAGTGAAAAATAATGATTCCTGTAAAATTGTGTTAAACGTTTCAAAAACAACAGTTAAAACTCCCAGCAAAATTCATCAATGTAACAAGAGATACAAAAAATATCTCTTTGATAAGTACTTTCTGCGTCTCGTTTGAGTTGTTTTTGATACAATGAACAGGTTTTCTTAAAATCATTGGTTTTTGTATTGTTGTTTTACAATGCTTTTTTTAAGACTTCCAAGTTTTACTCAATTGCAATTGCTTCTGAAAAGATTCAATTACGTTATAAGCACTAGGCCACTTGATATTGATCTATTGCATAAGCAATTGGCGCTGCATCTTCTGCTTCATGATATTGTGTCATCTATTTACAATGCATTGACCACATCATACATTGAAAAACTCCAGCAGCTACACATTTTATTGTGTATTATGCTGCACATGTCACAATCCAATGAAAACAGCATTTCGAATGAGACTAGGCATCTCACTAGTCACTTTACAATGTGTTTTTGTCTTCTAACAAGGATATCATTATGGATCAGTACAAGCCTAGAAAAGTTTATCTTGCTTTGCACATTTGCACAAGTTTACCTTAAGCTATCTGAAAGCTAGTTAACAAGGCATTAATAAGCAAAGGAAATTCTTATTAGTAGCTCAACGCTCAACCCCAGTGGATAAGAAATATTTAAGCTTATGTTGTTTTCGGACCAGATGCATATATTGCAATTTCATAGATATTCTACCAAATCAACTTTATTCACAAAATAAACAACCAACATAGACATATGTGGTTGCTTTGTATGTTATTTCAGCAATTTATAACTCTCTAGACAGGTACCTTGACTACACAGGTGAAACAAATTGTATCTCTAGACAGAAAACAGTTTTTTTTTATTTTTTGTTTGTTCAGTGTTTGGCTAAGCTCACAGTTCATATCACAGGGTTAGTAAATGAATGCAAAAATGCTTGATCATACCAGATCATTAGATATTTGTTTCATTTCAACCTTTGTAGGGAGTTGTAATCCATGGAAACAAAATATAAAACTACCTATTGTTTCTCAGGTGAACCTTAGTAGTTGCATTATAAATCCTTGACTGCACTCCAACTCTATGCATGTTGGTTCAATGCAAGCCAACTTTGACACCAAGACACATTTATCAAAAGGTTCAAGCTTTCAACTGTTTTTAAAAATGTTGTGAAGTCTATGAATAGATACACACGCTAGTTTAATTCTAAATAATTTGTAGTGATCCCATCAGTATCTTGCAAGTGCAATGTCAGCAACATTGTTTTTGCCATTGACACGCAACTGCAAATTGTTTTTATAGCAGCTACATGTGACATCTTTCTTAGAAACAGTTCTTGCTCTGTAGCTCTGTAGTCTTGCTCCAGATGTCCAATAGAAATACAGTAGAACTTGTTTAATTCGTAATCGTTTAATTCATCAATTTATCACATTTTTGTCGGTCACAGCAGAATCCCTATCTTTTGCACACATTTCTGTTCGTCTAATTATCATTTTGCTCAATTTGTCACCTCTTTCTATCCCTTAGAAGCATTTTGTTCAGCTAATACAGGAGTTCCCAACCTGGGTTACATGTAGCCCTGGGGATACATTTGCCTATCCCATGGGGCACATTTAAGGTTAGCAATAGATGGTAAAAATATATTTACATGTTGTTTATTTTCAAATATTTATACATATATCACTTAACACTTTGAGAGCTGGCGTACGATATATTTGTACTTCGATTTCGGCATAAAAAACAGCAGTTTTCGGTTGCCTTACCAACGCCCTAGCTCCTCCGCTGTTTGTGCTAGAGAGCTGTTCAATGGCTCAAACGGATTGACCAGTCTAGTAGATTGCACTCGAAAAAAATTTTTTGGCTAGGGGGTGCGGATTTTTTGTGACTGATGTCATAAGTGAAGCAGTTTTGGGGTCATTTTGGCTCATGTTGCCCGGCCTAGGGCCTAACCGCTAGGCCAAAGTGTTTCGCTGAAGTTTTCATTGGAAACTAGGCTTGAGTCCAAGTCTTTTGAGCCTTTGATCGACTTTCTAGCGTTTCTGGTTCAAAACTTATGATCTAAAATAAACAAATTAATTAATTAACTAATTAGCTAATTAGTCAAATATTTTTACCAACTTACATCACAACTTTTGAACCTGAAACCCCAGCAGGTCATCCAAAGTATCAGAAGACTCGGATTGTAGCCTAGTTTCCTGTAAAAATTTCAGCGACA
>Ga0210059_1009088_pt1 | contig 15564 bp, 8 predicted proteins | sample Ectturendosymbi2_FD_188042 | JGI IMG/M metagenome (GOLD analysis project Ga0210059, IMG submission 188042) | Ecteinascidia turbinata endosymbiont from Florida, USA - Sample 2 (SPAdes) (version 2) | ecosystem: Host-associated > Tunicates > Ascidians > Unclassified | place: Key West, Florida... | reverse complement strand
CTGCATGACCCCGTCCACTTACAGCAACTTAAACTTTGCAAACGCTCTTTAAGCAAACAAGATTTACAGCGAATCGCACCATTCGAGCAGCTTGTAGTATTTTCAGTACTGCACGTTTCAACTGTGATTCTGTTCCACCCCCATAAACAGTCATTTAATAATGGTTGATCTCTTGAAGTTAATGATAATATGCTTGAGCGAAAAGTACCAAGCGATACGAACAAAATACACCCTGGGTGTGGTGCCTAACCTGAGGCTATATGGATTTAACTTTGCCTACATTTAACGTCAAACAATGGTTACAAATCATTAGTTTTTCAAAACTTCAGCGTTTGTTCTGTGGTTATGTAATCGAGACTTTCCAAGAATTAAAACCAATTCTAGCCTACACAGCAGCAACACGCTCAGGGCAGTACATCTTTTAAGTGTACTGTTGGAACTATTAAAGGAATTACGACATTAAGTGTTCAAGACTGGCAGAAAATAGATCATCTGAGATTGAGATTATTGGTGATATTGCGGCCTGTTAATTTCTTCGTTTCGTGTCCGTTAGCATAAGGCAGCCTTTCTTACATATTTGTGGGCCAGGGACCCCTAGTACAAGTCACGGACTCCTTAATAAGAAGCATTGCAAGAAATATTTTAAGTTAGGTTTTAATAATCGTAGTAGTAATTGAAATGTCTGAGCAAAACCGATTAACCCTATAATCATGGACCCCTTAAATCATAATCATGGACCCCTTAAATCATAATCATGGCCCCCTTAAATCATATTCATGGACACCTTAAATCACGTTCATGGACCCATTGGGGAGTTCACGGACCCGATGTTAAGAACCCGTGGCTTAAAGTGATGTGTGAGAAAAGCAAATGAGATTTTCGCATCTTAACAACATCAACCAATCTTACCTGGCCAGACGAAAGCTGTTAAACATTACTAAAAAATCTAAAAGGTTTAGAAACACATAAGTTGTTACCTTCATGAAATTCTGCACGTGGGCATGTCTCAATCTTCTACTAAAATTTCTTAACATTTGTTAGCACAAGCAGTCTCAGATTTTATTTCTTGAAATAAACTGATACATCAAGAAACATGTTTGAAAATGAATTTATTAACTGCTTTCTAAAATTTCAAACGGCAAAGTTTAAAGCTCCAATGAAGTAGTCCGCGTTATGCTTTCTACGACTAATTTTCAAAGTGAGAACAACTCAAACGTCATCGGATGTCAAGAGAAAGCAATTTTTTTCAAAAAACTTTTCGATTGTTAAAGCTAACTTGTTGTTATAATTCAGACCATGATTCCAGTTACAATCTCGTAATTAATAGTAAGAAATAATAGCACGTTGCTGCAAATACTGTAAATATATCATTACAGGCAGAGTCACAGGCGGCATGATGACAGTATTTCATAACAGATTGAAACAAAGACACTAATTGTCTGAACAATCACCGAAATATGTAAATTTTTAATCAAGAATGGTGGGAGAAGACAAACGTGACAAACTTTCCAGCTAAAAAACTACAATAATCTTCCTAAAGAAGCAAGCTCTTTCATCTTTGCACTTTAACGTTTATAAGTAAACAACCAGGTACTTTGAAAATCAACATTGCAGATAACGACTGAGGGATTTCAACTCAGAATACTCCTTTTTCTGTTTTTTCTACTTGAGATTGTTCTTTATTATTGATTAATTGTGAAATTTTAAATCTTTTGGCATCTTGCAGAAAGAGGCTTCGGTGTGTTTCAAAGGATAAATTCAGACCATACCGTATTAGTTTTTAAGAAATTTACATATTTCAAAAACTTCTGCAAATAAACATTTCTTCTTAAACTGCAACTTCACTAAATATTTTACCAACACCTGTATCCGCTGTTTTAATGTCACTGTATTTTATTCAACAGGTCGTCACTTTTGCAAGACAGCATTTGCGAGTTCAGTTTTGTCTTTGTTTCAACCGAGCTGAAAGAGTAAGCTTAACTTTCATAAAAATAAATATATAAAACCGTTTATTTTGTAACAGTTGTAGTAGCCGATTAAACACAGGCAGCATTTTCTCGATCTGACTACTTTTGCAAAACATCGATTCTATCTTTTGCTAATCGGTCAAAGAGATAATTTAAAAGAATACACAAAGAGTAAGTTGTACAGCATTTTGCTGCTTTGAATTTTTGATCTCACCAGTTAACATTCGCACAAAAATTTGTGTACTTTCGTCTTGAATCGTGACGAGTGTACGTCTTGCCGTTCGTGACACACATTGATCAACCAAACGAATTGCTTCAATGAAATGCTTCAATGCGGAATGAAGAGTAATAAGCCTTGTCATATTCAGCGTATGTGTTATTTAAAGATTGATGCTCGGCTTGGTAAAGCAAAGGTAATTCTGGGTGAGACTTATCCACCTGCGGTCACAAAAAGGTAACTTTGAAACACTGTTAGTTTGTAAATCGGTCTTTGTTCCGATCCTCAACTGTGGCAATGAATGTTAGGTAATGACTGAAAGAGTGCTTTCTCAAATACAAGCGGCAGAGATAAGATTTTTGGGAAGAGTTCACGGTGAGATACTTTGGATTTTGATCTGCCCACCAGGAAGAATTCGCACAAAAATTCGCTTATTTTTGTCTGAAAATATGACTAGTAAACGTCTCGTTCTTGACACACTCATTAATAAACCTTATGAAACTTGAATCGCTTCAATTTATACTAAAAAGTAACTTTCAAAAATGCATGAAGTTTTTTAATTAGGTTGCGTCGAGCTGAGTACTGCTGCAAATGTGTTGAAAATATAATATTTTATTTCTTTTTTATTTTCGCACCATTTACAGCAATGACGTTGACTTACAATTACCGAATTTTCATGCTTTGCGATAAATTTAGACTTCTGCATTAAATATCGCCTGCATTTAGCTGTGCCTAAATATCTGTATTCTTAGAAAAACGACATCAACTGGCATTTGCGTTGCTCTAAAAGCACCGAAAAGCGCGTCATCAATAGCTCCAGGGCAACTTTTCAGTATTTTTGGAACTGCGGCGAACAAGAAGGTGAAGTGCTCATTGCGGAACTTCTGAGGTTTACTTACTTGGTCCACTTGATTTTGCTGCAAACCTGATCAAAGCACAAAGCGTGGGTAAGGAAGATTGTTTTTAAGCTTTGCTATACTTAAATCATGGTACGTTAAATGAATTCACTAAATTGATAAGCATTCAATAAGCTTTGGGGTTGGTTGACTACATGACCTCCACGCTCCTTCACCAATCCTATGTGACGCAATGGCATTTTTTGCTTAAATTGATCAGTTATTTTGCCATTGTGTTTTTATTTGTTTTAATGTTCACTGACAATCGGTTTCCTTATTGCTCGATGGCTCTTCCTATTGCTTCTCTTTCTTGGTTGAGTCATATAAAACAGTAAATCAACCAAGCAATTTTTGAAGACATTTGTGTGGTAATGTTTTTCAGTCCTGATTAGTTACGCTGTTGTACAACGTATGTCATCACTAGGAAGTGAATGAAGGAACGAAAGAAGTTATTTTCGGTAAATCTAGAGCAGATATTTTGATTTTGAACTGTGTTGGGTTTGTCAATGGTTTTGATAAATCATATTGCAGTTTATAATCGACTCTCATCGTTGTTAATACTTCTGCATCACCACGCAGCTCCGCTTAAATTTATTTTGAGAAATGCAGCATTAGTCCACATACAATTGCAAAAGCTGCTAATTTTCAGTAACAAGTCGTTTTTGCAAGTCTTCGCGGAAAAAATTCACGGAAAATTATATCTTCTCCGGACAAACAAGCGGCGTCATCGAAGAAAACGAAAAATTTGTGTTCTTTCTAATCCCGAAGGTCAAGTGTCGTTTTCATTAAACTTATTCAATCTGGATTTGAAAAAAAACTTTTCATCCAAAGCTTTTAGATAGCGAGGAAGAGTTTTGATGTCGACCCACAAAGCAGCGTGGATGGTCGAATGCACTGAATGCAAAGCAGAAATACAAGACACAAAGTAAATATAAACAACCCAAGATGTTACAACGCCTAGCTCGGAAAAGTAAATGATGCAACCAGCAGAACACTACTTTGACCGAATGAATACCAGACAAGACAAACACTTTGCGTAAACCTCAGAAAGTGGAAAAATCTGTTCAGCTTCATTTTTCCTTTTACGCAGTCCATTGCCAATGTATTTTGTGTAATTTTTCTACCAAAACTAACCAATGTAAAAAGTGGGTTTTTAGACGATAATTTTTTTTTAAATAACCTTATTTTTGCAAAAAAAGATGCCACATTTTCGGAAACAAATGCAATTTGTACGTTGTTATTATTATGTCTTTTCGTTGACATTGCTATTTTGACGGCAGGTAAAGCCAGGGGCGTAACGCGGGGGGACGGCGGCGGGCGCCAATGTCGCCAAGTACTTTCTCCAATACAGTACATTTGCTCCCGAAAGACCTTAGGTTCGAACATGGGGACGCCAAGCGTCTGTTTTGCCCCGAGCGCCGTCCAACCTCGGTACCCTCCATGGAAAAGTTTCACATCTGGACGTAAACAAACAATTTTGTTGAAAAAGAATACGGAGTAGAGATTTAACCAAAACGTTTCTCAATGCGCGTCATTATGCATTTGCGCTTAACCATTAAACTGGGAAGTAGATTTTTCGTGGTGGATTACCTGAAGTATTAAATGCTTGCCAGATTGACAGAGTTAGCCGTGAATTTACTGTTGTGACGTGTTCGAAGAGATTTATTTGGAATAAAAACGACTACTGGTGTTTGAAGTAAACGTCAAACAAGAAAAAGATGAAAAATCTCTCGTTCAGACTGTGCTCTGAAAGAAAACAATTTTTGTCAAGCAAGCTTGATGTGGAAACCTGAAAATGTTTCAAAGACAACAGTCAATCGCAAACTTAACAGGACGCGTAGAATCAACTCTGTATGTGATTGTATACATGTGAGTTTGTGCATGTGATTAGATGCATGTGATTATACGTATTTGGTTGTGCGCACGTCATCCTATGCACGTCATCCTATGCACGTCATCCTATGCACGTGCAGTGTCGTGAATTTAACATTTTAACATTTTTATTTTCAAATATCACTTCGACTACTTTAATGTTATTCGTCACATTATATTTTTGATGTCATTCCTGATAAGGAAAACCACTTATCCGAAATTTTTATGTAAGTAAAGCGAAAGAGCGGAAAAATCTTCAGATAAAATTAAACCTCTGCTAAGTTTTCATGCACTAGATTTTCACTAATTTCAGCTATGTTTCCTAAGTTGTCCCAATTAACCAAGACGATAAAACGATTTTGCATTGATTGCTGTTAACAGACTACCAAAACTTCAAAACCAAATGTTGAAACAAATTCACGAAGTTCAGTGTTAATGAAATTGTTAAGGAATTAAAGCAACGAATCAAGAAAAAGTTAGAAAAGCTGCAAATTGCAATGACCACATATTTTATTTGGTTTTTGATATTATGCCAAGCAAGTTTGAACAAGCAAAGGAAACACGTCGTGTGACCTATCATGATTTTGCATGAAGCCAACAAAATTTACAGTGATTTAGTTGCTGTCTGAACGTCATGAAACGCATTATGTTAGATACTCTTATTTGAAAAGTATTTCATAATAAATACAGGTAGGCTACACGGAAGACAGTGGTTACTTGAAAATACAAGCATAGAAAATCCACTTTACGACCTTGAGCATTGTTTTTTTACGAGAACAAATGTATGGGTACACTACGTATAACTGCCAAAGAGCAAAATCCAAAATTCAGTTTTGCAAACAAAAATACTTTTGCAAAGGTAAATATGAAGTAAACTTCAGAGAAGATTAATCGAAGCTTACATATATACATGTACAATTCTGAAGAAAGAAAAAACTATTCCATCATACTCCACAAGTGGTCTGTGGGGCCCACCCCCGTTTACCCAGCACCGTAGGCCATGCCTCTGCTTTCGCAGTGGATGCTGCACTGGTGGCAGTGCCAACCACAGCACTGCGCAAGAAACTTTGCCTTGCACCCATCCATTTAAGTAGAGCGCAAGGCTTGGCACGCCTCAAGTACCGTTTTTCAAGTCTTCAGCGTGGGAATACCGAACTCAGCTTGCCAACTTCGGATACGAATCCAGCCTACTAACTTCGGTGGAAAGCGCTTATTCCCACTATGCCACTTAGCCAGCCGTTCTTTCAGTAGGTGCAAGACAAATTTTCAGTACCACCAGTCCCTCTAGTTGAATTGTAGGCATGTAGGTCGCTATCAATTTCAGCAAGAGTCATGATATTTACTTTTGAAAATCTCAATTCTGGCAGCACTGATCCATGATCAGTACTGTTGGAAAATATGAGCCGGCAAAACTTGTGACATGATTCTGCGCAGGTTTTCGCTGCTTTGAAATTCAGGCTTGACTGCATCATCTTTCTGTTCTCGGCTGTATGCCGCCTTCTGCTGCGTCATTCACGTGACCAACCAAAACACTGAACGTGATTTGCTGCTTGCACTACTCGGATAATTAATTTCCTGTTGTTTTCGGATCAGGGTTAGCACTTGCTTGAGGCGGGATTTATTTGTGGCTTTTTAGAAAGAAAAAGTCTAACAAAAAAGTTTCTTAATCGACAAGGTTCGCTTTGGTGTTTTGTTATTCATCGCTGGCCATGAATTTTTGTTAAAATTGTTATAGGCATCATAATGATAAGGTATTCAATATTTTATTATCAAAAGTCACCAAAACGTCTTCAAATTATTAAAAAATATTTGTTTGCTTTTCAAGTTTGAGTTCATCATACACGGTTCATATCAGTTCACAAAAGGCTTATCTATTTCGTCGAGGCGTGGTGTTTCCCAAGCAGTTTTGCAAAAAGACTTTTGCTGACGTGACTGTTGACAGATGCCTCCTAAGTACACTGCAAAAGCGTTTGGTGAATCTTGCATCACTTAGCTTAATAAGTTGCACGTTTTGAATTGCTGTGGACAATAGGTTTCATTCACCAGTTCAATGTCACTTGTTGCAATCTGAGAACACAATCGAGCACGAATAAAGCAGAAGCTACCACGTATCAAAGCTGCACGGCAGCATAACTGCAAGAATGTAAATGAAACGGTTCAAGTTATGAGTTCAATTCAAGTTTCCCTCAGATCGTACCATAAGTTTAACAATATATGATTCCAGCACCCATCGTATATTAGTATTGCAATGCTATGGTCGACACTGTGCCAAGGAGCAAAGTCGGTGTTCTGTTTACTGATGTCGACATTCGCAGGTCTTCTTATCATTTCTGACCTTCTTGGCAATGCTGTATGAATCACGCGATGATTTATGCAACTCGTTGCGCGGTTGTAAGTTGTTGCGGGTCGCCCGGGCAGGGCTGGCGTTGCACGCAACTCGTGCCAGTCACTGAAAACTTTCACTGGAATTCCCTAATAAAACTTTCGCGCCTACGTTTGATGATGATCTTAGTCATCGCCAAGCCACTAATTAGACTGCTCCTTACCTCGCTTACATTTTTTTCCTGCAATTACATGTCGATTAATGAAAGGGCAAAATGTGCGGCTTGCTTGATTTGACCCGACGTGTCGTCAGCAGAATGCAACAAACACGGCACGAAAGATTTTTTGTTATAACTTGTACGTTCAGCCGTCTTTGGAGAAACCTGGTTTTTGTTCGATTTGTACATTTACAATTGCAAAATTATTGATGAACTACTGTCCATCTCGTTTTTGATGCGTTGATGCCATGCTGTTTACATGACGAAACTGATAGTATCTGCAGGTAAAAACGTCTTTAGGGCGAGTTGTTATTCAAACTAATGCACTTATTGTTCAGAAAAGTTTCAGTCTGTTAGTTTCCACACATATCGTTTGCGGCCGCAGGGTGGTGCCTACAACACAATAATGGGATCTACAGCTGCTGAGTGTTGTTGACTGACATCATTGGACAGCGTTCATTAAAGCCACGCCCCATATGCAGACTAGAAGGTTTACAAGATGTGAGTTCACTTGATAATTGTTTATTCTGTATGTCGCCAAATCATTTGCGGTCATGCTGATTCCGGTTTTGCGGATGAGACTTATCAGAATCAGCTATTATCATTAATTAGTGGATGCGACGCACTCAGAATGGTTTAGTTTAGTGGTTATCGAATCGGGGTACGCAAAGGTGCACCAGCCTGCAAGGGGTACAGCAGTTTTTTTCATAATGAAATTTTAACGTAAAAGTAAAATGTTTATAGGTGTATTTCAAATTATTGTGTTCATGATTAAAGTAAAAGGGTAAAGGATAGACAAAATGTTGCCCAAAGGATACATCACGGCAAAAAGGTTGAGAACCGCTGAAAAGAAGGAGTAGGCAGGGAAGCTGCTGCTTGCCTGCCTGCTCCTGAACCAAAATTTTCAGGTGACTATTAGTAAAACTTCGCAGTCTGCTCAAGCGAATACTAAACTTTGAGCAGAAAGATGGTGTATTTGAGTAGATGTTGGTTATAGCGCGTTTGGCAAAATCTCCGTTCTGTTCTAAAATACCTTAGCAATTTCATCCGTATATTCTTTAACTGCAAGCATGAAAATATATCAAAAACGGTAAGCAAGTTGGCCGAAAAAATTCAACCCAGAACATGAATTTTGTGAGTGAACTTTCATTGATAAACTGTATAGAGTTTAACACACTAAGGAAAGACTTTGCCAAACAACACCAACCGCTTATTAGGCAATTATATTTCGAGAGCGGTACTATGGTATTTACGCTAGAGACACCAGCACGCAAATAGTGGAGTTACGATCCTGTCTGAATTTGCCACCTCCTTTCTTCGTTAAGAAATTTTTTACTTCAGTGTGAATTGCACTTCGCCCTGAGGCGAGGAAATTAAAAAGAGCTTTCACCTAAATCAAGTTGTTGGGATTTTTTGCGCCCAAGTTTGACATCTTGGCACTGCGGAAGAGTTTTTATATGGTTTTAAGGCGACGTTTGCTTACGTGCGCTATCTGTTTTACTTAACCGAGGATGTAACATTGTTGTAAAGCACCTGTCCTAATGTGTGAGTTTGAGACGCAATATTAGCTGGTTAGAAGATTTGGACTTCACTTTCACTCTTGTGATACTAGGAATCCATTTAAAATCAGTTTTCGCAGGATGATCTGGTGGATTAGAAACATAGGCACAAAAAAACAATAATTGAAAAAACTTCATGTTTGAAGTTTCGATAAACACGTTTCTTTTGGTAAACAAGGCTCAATGAATGAGGCGCGGAACATTACATCACACAACAATCTGGCGTTTTATGATTTAATGTTAAAACACTCACATCAAATCATAAAACAGTCTGGCGTTACATACATAAAGGGCAAAAATGACTGCAAGTCAACTACTGTACACCTGTCTATGCAACACAGTGTTTCTGACTCAGAAGTTTAACAAAACCAACGGCGTTGATGACGTAACGGCGTCAAGCGACGGGAGCTTTCATAAGTACCTGTTGCAAATTTGCAGGCGTTTTCATTCACCAGCAGAATTGAAATTTTTGGTTCATCAAAATTCACAAATGTTCAGGATGCTGTTTAGTGTGCTTGTCTGTTTCTGAATATGGCTACTGGTTCATTAGTTTCATCTGCCAATAGGTTTACCCAGTGTCTTGCCGACAGTCCCATAGAACAAGCACGTCAGACTGTTTATGGGCCTTAAACGTTCCAAAACACTGTAGCTTCTTAAGAGGAAAACTTCATTTGGCTTTAAGTGTGACCTGATCTGTTCCCGACAGATTCACAAGAAGAAGCCAAGTTTGAATCAATGCGTTCCATGAATCGTCTGTGAAAGAGTGATTTTCTTAAATAAAGATTCACTAGAATGCAAACGGTAAATGATAAGAAGTAGTCATTTGATGAAGTGAAGCTTTTTTCACATTGACTTCGTTAAACATTTTGTGTTATACACTCTGGATTCTTTCTTCAAACCACCGTCATCACTAAAACTAACTAATCTAATCACTTTCGGTACCGGGGTTTTCCCGGGAAACGGGCTAGATACCAGGTGGTGTTTTGAGTGTTCACCATGTTTATGCCAATTTCATAAAACACCTTGCAATTGAAGCACACACAAGTGCCTAAATTGTATACGTTATTTCTTTATATAGTTGCCGTGCTTAAATGTACGAACGTTCAAGAGAAAAGCATTTCAGCCGGTATCCACCAGAATCCAGATCCGTATTTGTACGTAGAGCTACCTCGTTTCCGTATAGACCAATTTCGAATATGTACCTATATCAGTGTTGAAAGTGCTTGGCTGAATTCTTCGTAAGTCACATGTGTCAAGCTCCAGGGCCATAAGAAGAATGTGAGACACCGCGTCGTTTTATGTGTTCCGCAAGAAGTCAAATTTTGATGAAATAGGTCTACGCTGTTTTACAGGACAGTATTGACCACAAACCACATCTCTAGAATGCATTTCGCTTATGTTAAGCCCTTTGTAATGCTGGCAGATATGACCACGGATCCGGAGGGCCGAAATCGACTCAGGAAGGATTCTGCGTTTTTTTTCTGACTCGATCCGGAGCCAAAAATTTGTGAAATACTGGACGCGGATCCGGCGTCACTTTTTATTTTCGACAGTAGCAGGTATCTATGTGGTCTTTATAAATGTTATTGCTTATGTACAAACATTGCCGAATTTCGGTTGCATCGATGGTTGCCAGAGTCTGAGCAGGAGCCGGATTCTCAATTTTGAAAAACATTTTGGACCCGGATCAGGACCAAGATTAAAAAATTTTGAAGTAGGAGCGGAGTTGGAGCCTAAAAATGTGACACCGGCCACCTCTGAAAGTTGGCTGCATCCATTCCAAGTAGCACATCTGTCACACTTCTTCTTAGCAGCTCACGATTGTTAACAGTGACAGTTGGTCCTTTGAAAGTAGCCATGATGCTGATTTGACCCTGGTTTAAAATGAATTGGATAACCCTGACATAGGTTTTTGCATTCAAATTATTGTAAAACCTTAATTAGCAATAAGAAAGAAGCGGAAAATAAAGTATCCCCACTTGTGTGTTTATTCTATATAAAGTGAACAATTGCCAAAAATCTGCTACTTTACACCGAAGCAAGTGAATTTTTCCGGAAAATGTTTGCGTATTTCAAATGTTTTCCCGCGATAAGACGTCTTTTAGGCTTTAACAAAAGTTGCGCAGAAACTAAGATACTAGCATTGATCAATTTCATGCAATTAAAACTTTTCACGCACTTTAAGAACAAATATGTCAAAGGTTATGGCTGGCATTTTAACTCAGTAGCGCTGCATAGAAACACTGTAGTGACCAAAGTGCCTAAAAAATAACAGAAATAACTGCATAAAACGCGCAGTTTACAATTTTTTTAACAAAATGTTGATTGGAAAAGCAACTGGTGGCGAGCGGCAATTTCAAAGTCATCAAATAAAAGATTTAGGCTCTATTGATGTTTTCCAGTACCATTTCATTGCTTCGAACCGAAACTACCAATTTACAGTAATATTGCTGTTGACGTTCAACAGCTGACAATGACAACTCTTTGTTGTCTATTGCAACACATGGGTACTTACAACTAGAAAGCGTTTGCCAAATCAGGCGAAGTTAAAACTGATATCTTAGATGTTTTTTGCTTAGTTCTTCTACGCGAAGTTCAGCATTTTATTTTGCTCAGTTCTTTGCCGCGTAAACTCTACGTTATTGACATAATTTGATGTGTATACTTATTCCAGGTTTTTAAGGTGTTGTAGGCACCCGATTCGGGACTCTAGAATTGAAAATTCGGGTCCCAAAAATCAAAGAAAAGCGAATCCTCAGAATCAAAGAAATCGGGTCCCTGCAGGTCCATACCGGGTAACTAACATTTTTCTTAAAAAAGCCTATAATTCAATCTTCTTTCCCAGAAGTCGACTTTGAGGCAGGTAGAAAATTAACAGCCAGTTACTGATCTCTTCTAGAGACACGTGCTCGCAACGCTGAGCATCTAAAATGCCTCATGCAATTGACGTAACACTGCCGTATGCCCTCTGGCAAAACTTCTGTATCGAGCTCTTGTAATATAATTTGCTTCGTTGACATTTCCAACCACTCAACAACAACATCTACCTCATAAAATAAAAGTTGAGTTTATCCCAAGCTATTTTGCATGATCATTTGCTAGTGTATTTGCATGCAAGTCTGTGGCGAAGTACTGGCAAGGAACATCAATAAAACGTTTGGCGTTTTGCAATCCAAAACTTAGTACTTTTTCACGTTGAGTCGGCGATGGGCATTTCATTTAAAACTTCTTTGGAGTGCACTGTAATTCCAGCATATTTCGTGAAAGTTGAGCTGCTTCCGGCTTAAATCGTTTGCTATTGGTTTGCACATTGTGTATTGAAGAAAAAGACTGCAATCATCATTTGCAAAAACCGTCCACTGGTTTTCCTGCAAAAGTGTTTTCAAAACACGATAGGTTCACATTCTTTTTGACCACTCAGGCATGAAGTTTGAATCGCAGATGATGCATTGAATCCTAATGAATTTGTTAAGGCCTGGCGACCATTCATCGATACTAATTGTCGATGATTACAACCACCGCACGATAAGAGCATTTTAGCGGCACATGGTCATAACTCTCCAAGTACGAAAATCAAACGATGATTCTTGTTGCAGCCAGTCCGATATTGCCGTTTCGCCAAAATAGAGTTGAGTTGTTGCGTTGTGGAGGTTTTCAACTGAAGAAATGTTTATGACCGAGATGGTGCTTTGCAGTAATTGACTCTCGCTGCTCCATCACCATAGTGTGTCACATGAAGCAACAAGTTCATGGAATGCTTGACATGAAATTGCCGCTGACAAATTTGCTGTCCTCAGCAGAATTTCACCTTTGTAGGCTTAGATAAAGTTCAGTGTGAAATGACTTTCTTAAGTTTTCCAAACATAAAGTCACAAGCGAAGCAAGGCATAACTAGTGAGCCTGTTTCATATTGAAACAACCATTATATAATCACACGTTGAAAGCAAATTTGTGTTTTTTCAAGAATTTCTGATCCACATGAACTTTTTAAGTTAAGGAATTGAGGACAAAGCAGATAAAAAGGTGAAGTGATAAACAAGAAAAGAAAAGCATCTAATATGCAAGCAAGTGGTTTTTGGTATGAAAATCATTGTGCGCAGCAGCGGCACACAGTGGTCATTGTTACAGCAGTGGTACATGTTATTACTGGCACTGGCGATCATTGCGACTGTTGTGATCGGAAATCCCGAGCGGCATATGCGGTAAGCTTCGCACTGTGGCAGCAAGCAACAATTGAGTTCACATGCCATGATCACTCTATTATTGCTTGTTCGCGCCAGATATATGTATGGTGTTGTTCTTCACGCACATCCCGTTCGTGGTGAATCACACAATCAACGCAACACCACCGGAGAGGTTGCAACACTACTCTTCTCATTTGCTGTTGCAAAAATTTGTGTTTCATTGCTTTGACTATAAACTATCAGTGCTCCATTTTAGGAGACCGGAGCAAAAAAACACTTAACGCTGCTACATCGTATTTCACGAATGCAAAACTATCAGGCTGTGTGAATGCCTCGTTGAATACGAGCAGTCGAGCACAGACGTGCGGATGGACTTGCCCACACCCAGGATTGCAAAGATAGAAACTTGCTAAACTACACAAGAATTGAGAAAGCGCATAAGCACGCAAGGAAACTTGCGTTTTCTATTACATGGGTGTTGTAAATACAACTACCGGGTTGACAGACTAGATACGGGCTTGTTTCAGCCATTATGCTCAATCTGGACGAACTGACAAATATTGACGAAAGTCGAATGTATTCTGGTATATATGCTGATGCTCTTATTACGAGCACACCATGCATGAAAACGTCAGCTGAATCAAGCAATTTGAAATAGAACAGTTTTGAAATTTGGCTCAGAAAATCAATAAGACGTACATACGGTAATTATCTTTCCAGCCTTTCATGTAATTTACGCTTGATCGCACGATCTAGAACAAGTCACGTCACGATCAGTTTGAACAGTTTAATTGGGTGAGCGCCGTGCATAGCACACCCGGAGTATACGCCCCTGCTGCGCGGGTAGTTTTATATCCAAACATTAAAGCAGACTTTGTGTTTACAAAACTAATTGGAAAAATTTGCGTTAACGATGAAATTACATGTTGCCGCGTGAGACTAATTTTATTTGTTTGTCGCGTCACAAGACCTGTTAAAGAGAATGCCGTGGATGAAAATGCTGGAAAAAAATTGTTTGATCAAGCTCCTAACATTCATTTATATGACGTTATCTAACGACTGTCATTTGCAGCTTCTAAATGTAGCTAATTGAAATGAGTTTGACTTTAATTGCTAACTACTCAAATTATATTTGCCATTAAAGGCCAAATTGCATGCTTGTTTATTTCTGATTCCTCGGGAAAACCACTTCGCTTAAAACCAATTACGCAAGACTTCGCATTAGATACCAGTACCTATCTACACTCTGTACTTAGTTTGGTCCCCTTATCAAACGACTACATAGCAATAAAAAACGAAGCTTATTCCACTTTCCATACGCAGCGTTCTCACGGCACTGCTTGAGACTTGCTGTGTCATAGTGCAGCAAAAGTAAGTTGCAACATTGCTCTTGCTGTCATGCAACTCACAAATCAAAAGCTGATGTAAAACAACGCACAGAACTTAAAATCCGCGGAAGTAAAGGGGTTTTATAAGTGTGGGGAATGACTGCAATACAATATTGTGCTGTAAAAAATTGAAAAGACTCATAAACGATTAGGGTCTACACTGACTTGAGAAACCTTGAAAAACTGTTCCATGCTTTAGTTACAATCAAGCCCAAATCAGTGGAACCAGAAAGGGCTTTTTCAGCCACGGGACTATTTGTGGCAAAACGCAGAAACTGACTGAATGATTGAAAGTGCGCTTTGATTGTCATGTGTCAGCAATATAAACATCATTGAAAAATTGTGCTTAAACCTAAGTAATAGTTCGCTAATAAATTGCGCAGGGGAATAACAGTTGTAATTTCACAATGATATTGAGTTTTTATCGCTCAAAATCGCATTCATTTCAGAACCCGAAAAAAACGGGTTTCTTTTCTCAGCTACCCGAAACCCGGGTTTTAAAATTTTGACCCGAATTGGAAATACTAGTGAAAACCTTGCTATTTCCCTCCTGAGGTGTATCTTGACTGCACTCTGAAAAGAGATATTTTAGCAAACTGTTTTTTACTTTTATTTTGTTTTCATATTATTGCAATAAAATTAAGTTTTCGGATATTGCAGGCACTGTATCTGAATGTACAGAAAACCACGGAAATTTTTGTCTAAGAAAAATCATGATCACTTCTATATCATGTTGGTGTTTTTCCTAAACGTAATTTAGGAAAAATATTTCTGGCAGCTTTTGCAAAAAGAAGATGCACTAAACGCGTTAAAGCATTCGGGAGACAGAAAATACTGGAAACCTGGAAACTTAAGCTGAGTTAACAAGAAGACGGCTGAAAAACGGCAAGTTTTCACACTGACATTTTATCATGCTTGCAATGGCATTTTCCCTCAGGGTT
>Ga0210059_1009087_pt1 | contig 15566 bp, 11 predicted proteins | sample Ectturendosymbi2_FD_188042 | JGI IMG/M metagenome (GOLD analysis project Ga0210059, IMG submission 188042) | Ecteinascidia turbinata endosymbiont from Florida, USA - Sample 2 (SPAdes) (version 2) | ecosystem: Host-associated > Tunicates > Ascidians > Unclassified | place: Key West, Florida... | reverse complement strand
TATGTATAGCACGTGAGATGACCAGTCTAACGAGCTGTCTATCAAAACCCCCAAGTATTTTGCACATTTTGTTCGTTGAAAGCAGCTGTCATTAATTTTTATTTGGAACGAACAAGTTTCCGATAGTTTGCTATTCTTTTTCAAAGATTTTGTAAGCATAAATGTTGATTTGGAGTAATTTAAGGACAATTTATTTGAGCGCAACCAGTTGTCTACTTTAATTAGTTCCACATTCACCATATTCTGTAGATTGTCAAGATTTTTATGAGATAGACAAAGATAAGTATCATCAGCATATAGTACAGTATAAAATGCAGAGGATTTAGGTAAATCATTAACGTACATGATAAATAATAGTGATCCCAGAACAGACCCTTGAGGCACGCCATTTGAAATGTCAACTAAACCAGATTTAACATTTTCCAGCTTTACAAATTGCTTGCGATTGGATAAATGACTACGAAATAATTGTAAGGGAATTCCTCTAATGCCGAAGTTATGATAAAATTTGTCAAATAGTATGTTATGATTTACCGTGTCAAATGCTTTAGCCCACAGTTTGCCGACCACTCACGCAGAGTGTTATAGGTAAAATAACTGGATTTCTTATTGGTGTAAAGCAGGGGTGGGGAGCCTGCGGCCTGCGTGAGCATTTATTATTGCCTGCATCAGAAGCTTCGTTACCCAAGATGAAACACAACACAGCGTCAAAACGAAACTCCGTCGTAAGCAGATATTTACAGTGCCCGTAGGCAGTTAGTATTTCTCACTCTTTCTCATACTTTTTTATCCCTTGTTTCCTTAGGATGACAAAAGTTAAATTTTAAGATAAAATTATTTATTTTTCCTGGCCGCCAGCGATATTCCACAATATATAGCGTACATGGCCTGTGGTAGTAAATAGGTGCCCTAGCCTTGGTGTTAAGAGCTGAGTTTTCATTAGACAACTCTGATGCAAGACACACCAGATGTCATAGGCGCGCGCTACGAAGACGATTTCGCATGCTATACCTTAGAAAGCGGCTAATCTATTCTTGTACAGTGAGAGGATGCAACACAGGCCTACAACAGTGGCGTAACTTGGGAGGGAAAGGGTGCAAACTTCCAACCTTGCCAAGCTAAATGTAAAACCGGGACCCGATTTAGCTTATATATCGACATTCAGTATTCTTTTGGTTTACAGTAGGTTGTTGCTTTTTTGCGTTATTCCGAAGTTTTTTGGACTGTTTTATACGATGATTTCGGTTTTAGCATAGAAATCCACACCCGGATACACTTTAACTTCCCATTTTTTCTGAGTGTTAGCAAGCGGGCCCCCTACAGTAGCCAGTGGGCTTCCTTCAGCAACGTTTCCCACCCTGACTGAAACCTCTAGTTACACCACCGGTCCACAACTTAATTTTCCTGAATAAATTTTTACTGGACTATATTAAAAATGCGTACAATCAACGTGGATTCAGCAACGTTACCTACACAAATGTCAGCTTACCAAGGCAAATGCTGACAACAAAGTTACCCACAATGCATTTCGCAATGGTTGGTTTCAATAACAGGAACCGGTGGGCGGTGAGAAGATCAATTTCTTTTGACGTATTGCATAAATATGAATGTTGAAAGGGGAAATGTATGAAATCAGTTGTTGATGAGTTCAGTTCATGTGCGTCTATATGCAGTAACAAAGGTTCTTAGTCAGATTTGGGGACCCCCTTCTTGCCCGGAGCCTCCGGCCGAGGCACGGGGGTCCTTTCCTCCGGCTGTGCTCAGCCTCAACGCAGAATAATTATAATTTGTGCTGAGTAATGGTTCTGAGATGCAACACTACGAGTTTTGCTTGAATGAATACGAGGAAACGATGGCACTAAGAATAAAAGTACAGTTTGAAGACACCAAACGCGTGCCTTGCCCATTGTTCTGTAACGCTTTTCCACTATGACTCAGCCGAAGTTACGAAACGACAAAATACTATAGACCAAGCACTGGAGTTGTGCTTCGAGGGAACGTGATCTCATATTGTGTGTTCAACTACTCGCGGATCAAACGGAGCAGAAAGAGTTGTATGAGCAATCAGCAAGTTAAACAACGGTTGCAGAACCACCAAACATCACGCAGTGTGGTGAATGACGTTCGATGGGTTAACAACGCATACTTGCAGTGACGCCTATACCCTTCCAACATTGAGTGTTTACAGTTTTTCAAAGCGGCTTAAACAGATTCACGATATTTTTTTTAAAGTTGGTCAAGTCAAGACCAAAGTTGCCCGCTTGTTTCTGTTCCTCAACACAACTCCTTACACGGGTCACGTTGCAACGCACAGTGACATGGAAAGAGATTCGCATAACCTCAACTTAGGTTGTAGTATCCACATTGACGCTTTTTATGGTTTTCATTTTGGGCTATAACGAATAGGTATGCTACGGGGAAACGCTTGGTTCAATTGTGTTATCAGTTAGCCAGGGCCGGCCCTAACAATGCAAGACCTGGGTGCGAGGCCCAATGCAAGACCTAGGCGCGGGGCCCCTCTGAGCAGTGATTTTATGACGTCATCGTGTTCAGTCAACCGTGTTACGATCGTGGCAGAGCGCAGATATGCAGTACAGCACTAACACGAGAATTAAGCACGTTTGCTAACGTTCGAAAGGAAATTTGCTAGTTCTGACCAGAGCGTTCTTTGTTAACAATGTAATTTATATGGAGTTTCTACTGAATTCTCAAGCGCAAGGTGTATCTGGCAAAAATGAATAATCTACCCAAACACCATGGCGCGGGGCCCCCAGAGGTTCGGGGCCCAATGCAGCTGTATCGGTTGCATCGGCTTAAGGCCGGCCCTGCAGCTAGCAACTGCGATATTCGAGTTTCAATGAACTCTTGGTCAACTGTCGAATGGTTTCTTTATTTGGCAGCTATGAGTTGCAAGGTGGATCTAGGGGGAGATTGGGGCGGTCGCCCCCCAAAAACCTACGAAAGTAAATTTATTCACCATGATATTGCAGAAGTCGCGAAACAGCATTTGCGATTTTAGGTCATTTTGACGCCCATTGTTTTGTCACAGCAGTGTTGTGAAGTATACTTCATCTCTCTTACAGTAGTTAATCCAGGAATCTCAACTAAAATTGCTCCGAGGACCAAATTAGGACCTATAAAGTAAACCTAGCGCCGCATTATGATGCTGAAGCAACAAGGGCGGTATCTAAATCTTACTGGGAACACCTTTCACATCTTATTTCCTGCGAAATGTATCGTGAATTGTAGGCAAATCATTTTTAACCGTCTCTACGTTCTACTTGTTCACTCGCTAGCCGAGAACTTTTAAACACTTGTGAATAAACTAATTAACTTAAATCTTGATTACATGAAAATTCCCAAAACGCATCGCGGACCGCACAAAATGCCCTGGCGGACCACACAAAATGCCCTGGCGGACCACATGCGGCCCGCGTGTTTGAGACAAGCCGGTAGTCACGGAGGGCATTCGGGGGTAGTGCCTCCCCAAATTTTTTTGCGCTCCCCAAATTTTGTTGTGCCAAGAAAAATTTATATCATACACAAAATAAAAACAAAAATTTTCCCCCTAAAACGTATTTTCCCCCCAAACCTTGAAACCTGGCTACGGGTTTAGTTTGAGACCACTAAGTTAACCCGTAATGAGACTTGACTACCAAATATTACTGACATCGCCCGCCTAATCTTACTGGATGGATCTGTCCCTGATGGGTTGACAATCAGGTGTCATGTGCTCAAACAATCGTTCTGGATTTGGGGACTTTTAGGGATCTAGAACAGGGCTTCTCAAACTATGGGTCGCGTCCAGGCCCGTAACCAGCTTGGTACACCAGGTGGAGCGAAAAGTTTTCTGAGCGGGGCCAAATTTTTTAAACTGTGTCCAAAAATTTTTTCCAGGGGGAGAAAAATTTTGCAGGGGGGTTCGCCCCCCTAGTTACGGGCCTGGTTGCGTCTCCATTTGGGGTCGCGAAGTGTAATTTTGGGGCCGTGAAACAAATTGGCTTGACAAATCAGATATAAAAGCTTTTGCAAGCCTTACAATAAATTAAAAAGTAGGCCTGCAATGAATATATTTCTACTACATTTTAAGGGCAATTATTCCGCGTTTCATGCTGTCAGTTGTTTACTAGAATGTCTGCCTGAGGTATCAAATGATAATACTCAACCAAAAATAAGTTATGCGTTCTTACGTTAAGATTGTTTTAACGAACTGGCCAATATTGACCTTGTTGACCTTCATTCCGACACGAAGACATGCTTGTGTTTTGAACTCTAGGTCTACGCTGACTGCTTTGAGAGCACACCGAGTAGTTTTAGACAAAAGTTAAAATCTTCGTACACAGTTTCAGAAGTACTTGGAGTTTGATTCAGGAAAAGTTGGATCAGCAAACAATATAGAATTGAAATTTCAGAAGGCCACACTCACACACTTGCCATTATAAGCACGGGATGAATTTGCGGAGTTATTAACGGACAAATGTTTGCAAGTGGACTTTTCAAAATAGAGTTTATGTGATTTTTTGATAAGAAGAAATAAATTGGCTACCTAGTCATTTCTGACCTAACCATTCAAATACTTACCGTTTTTACAATATATTACCGTTTTTACAATATATTTGTGTGGTGCGGGATTCTCAAAATTGATATAATCATCAAGTCGAAACACCGATGGTTGTTGAAAAATGTTGATAATGTCGTTCTTACTATCAATCAGCAAATGGATGGTATGTGCAAAAATCATCAAGTGCATCCATCCCATTCGTTGTGCTTGATAACGTGTATAAACTGAACTGTTTCTTTCGTTATTTTTGTCGCCTTGCTGTTTCCATTACTTGGTTGTTTTATCACTGTATGGTTACTTTCGTGGATTGTGTGCATTCGTATGATTTCCGTATGGACAAAAATGCCTCTTGAGATTTGTAATGGGGCGTTTATACACGTATCATTAACATCTAGGCTACCCAGGAAGGGGTCGCAGAGAAAAACCTTTTCAAAATAGGGACGCAAAACAAAATGTTTGAGAAGCCTGCTCTAACACCAGTTTTAAACTTGTAAGGATTGTTCCGGTCCACCGAAATTAAACAGAACACTTTTACGCTGCTGGAGAAATTCACGGCCAAGTATCACATCTCACAGAAAGCCATTCATTACAGTGAACTTAACATCATCATAAGTACGATTACACAGTTGACCTTGAGCTGAGCAAATGCATTTTGTTGCAACAGCTGAACCTTTTACGGCCAAAACACACACCTTGCGCCCGAAAGAATTTCGTAGCTTGCAGCACGTTATCTTCGCAACGCACTACAATTTTGCTTTCAATCTAAAGGTTATTCGACATTTGCCGTGAAAGAGCTAATCACAAGTCTAAAATTTAACAACCGAGTAAATTTGGTCCATCATTTTAATGTTTCACAAGGGATTTACACGTAGATTGTAGTCGAGAAGTGCGAGACATCAGGCAAAACAGCGGGGTCATTGGTCTACGTCTTTAGTATCGAAGCATTCTGAATTGATCTCTACTTGCTGATGATCATGATGAAGGCATCGTACCGAATTTTCAGCTGCAAACTGAACAAGTATCCAACACTCGACATATGAACCATTCTAATAAAAAGGCAACAAATATAATGCATACAAAAACAACGGGTAAAGGCGGTGAAAAAGCATTCATCCATTAAGTGCAACCAAACTGTAGGTCACACAGCACCACGATCACTCGTCAAAGCTAAAGTCCAAAAGTTGTAGCCAACTGGGAGTTGTTTGCAATCCTGGTAATCGGTTACCCACAAGTATAGGCGTAAAAAGCAAATCCTTAGTTCGAGGAAAAAATTTGCTTTGCAAAAAAACTGCAAGTTAATTCTTAAAATAGTATGCAGATCCTTTGGTTAATAGGAACTCCAAGTCAAATGGGCAAGAGTTGTTGCTAACAACGCACCTAGAAATATGTTAAGCGAGGTGGAATAGTTGCAGAAACGGAGACTATCATCTCAGTTTACTCGCATTATGAATCTGGGAGCGGGCAAATGACAGCACGTTGTCTCTGCAACTATTCTTTTGCTATCTTTCTGTTTTGGAGACGACTGGATTTCAATAAACAGTACTTTAACGATCCTCTACTGGCGTTAAAACATAAAAACAAGTCATTCTTTTGCAAGTGCCCGGTTCGAAGCTATTACACGTAAAATGGTACTTCTGAAACTGGGAGCTATTAACTGAAAAGAAAAGGTTGCAGGCAGTAGACAAGAAGCGTCTTCCTTGTTCATTGCCATTGCTGTTGAACATGCAGAGAGATCACTCAAAACAATCAAAATTTAATGCTTTACAGTTGATGTTTGGAACATAATTTCTTAACCATCTCAATGCAAATTGTAAACACAAGCCCATACTAATGGAATGTCAAAAAAGCTTAGCATTCGACATGGTAAGAAGCAAAAACGAACATAATGTGGACTGAACAGTAACCATAATTTCTTGATTTAAATGAGAAGAATGTTATGTTCCAGTAAAACAACACATGCGTTCATATCCTAAGTACCCAACGCTACTTATCTACAAGAATAGACTTGAAAAGAGAGCACATTACATAATCAAACATGGCCAGGAAAAAGCAGAGCAGTAAGTTGGTACTATGTGAAACTGCTGGTAACAAAATGCACAACTACGGTAAACCAGTGAACAGTGAAACCCAGGGAAGGGTTACTTGCCGGAGGGCGGAGCTGGATCAGGAAAATCAAATACAGCTCCTTTTAAATGAGAAGGGTTGTCATCAACACTGCAACCGCGTAACGGAGATGCGCGAAAGCAAGCGTGATCTTCGTCACATTATCTGCTGTCTCTTGTATTTTCGCATACATCGCCCAGTACTCCGGCACATATAGCGTCTTGAGTCGTGTATGACACGCTCTCTTGTGAAAGGCTTTGATTGCGAAATGAAGGCTGCTGATTAAGCAGCGTAGGAACAGCGTGCTGAGAAGGATCGTCAAAATGGTAGCGATCGCCAGGCAGTTCAGGGCAGTCGTCTTCACGGCGGCTCAAGAAACGTGGGTGAAAACCGCTGCTTGATGCAGTTGCAGCGGTGACACTTATGTCGGTTTCCTCAAAAAGTTCACTCGACTGCCGGCAAACCGGTTCTATTGCGTTTATATTTGAGATATGGTTTGATGGCAAAACAGTTCCGTTAGCAATAGTCTGTGCACTGTGAAGCGGCCCCGGTCGGTCACCATTTTCGGTTAACGTTATTTTGAGCTCGCAATATTCTTCTGCTTCATCGATTGCATCAGATTCAACCGAAAAGCGACTGCTCTCGCTCAGCAGCAATCGATCCTGAAAAAAAAAACTTGTCACGCATGATCAGCGCAACTCAAACAACCTGCAATGCTTGATGCGCCGTCCACAGGCTCCTGATTTTTTACACTAGGTCGGGTCACGCCTCTGTATTTCTTATTTCACAAAATTGTCTACGACCAGGAAAGCCGAACGAAATATTGCTAAGAACGAAAAAATACAAAATACACAAATGTCGCAAAGAAGTGATGTAACTAATGGGGAGGCAGAGGGGCAAATCGCTCCCTGGCAAGCTAAATGTAAAAACGGGGCCGCCCACTTAAGCTTATATTTCGGTTTTAGTATTCTTTAGGTTTTCAGTAGGTTGTTGTATTTTGCGTTTTTCGGAGTATTTTCCGGTGATTCAGGGTTTTACTGTAGTATCTTAAGTAGGCCGTGGTATATCCATCTACATCCGGATTCACCATCATTTCTCAAGTTTTTTCTGAGTGTTGGCTAGTGGGCCCTCACAGTGGCCAGTGGGCCCCTTTCAGCTACGTTTTCCTCTGATCAAACCCTTAGTTACGCCACTGCTCGCAGAATACAGTGGATATTCGAAGAACCTTGAGTCAACACATAAAAACACGCAATTTACAAATTAAAAACTTGAAGATGTTTTCGACGGCTTAACATACCGTTTGGTTTGAACTTTACACAAATTGGTAGAACTGAATAGTTTTCACGCGCAGAACTAACTGTGAGATTTTCTTCCCGTGAAAGCTTTTACCTCAGAATACAACCTGTAGTTTAAGCATTTCGAATTGCAGGACTGAATTGCAAACTTAACCAGAAAAAATAAAGCTCTTTTCACTTCTACCTGGGTTGATTTCATACAAATTATTTTTTACTCGTGACTTATCTATGATTAAACTTACTTTAGCCGTAACTTTCTGCCATGTTTTTCTTCCGAAAAACAAACAAACTTCCAGATAATCTGAAGTACTTTGCGACATCATAGTTACTAGATCTTGGCCACCAAAGCAAAAGCTTACCAAGCTCATTAACGTTGGATCGCTGTCAAATGTCAGCTCGAGTCGAAAATATTTGTTGTAATGATTTCTGCCCATCCGATAAGCAAGAATGATGCCAATTATTATACAGAGGCACCCTACAACCAACAGAATATACATCCAAACGCTCAGACTTCTGCAGCGATCAGGTAGTCTGAAATTCAGAATGGCCAATTAAGTACTTACATTACCTCCCTCAAGCAACCGACAACCATCTGGGCGTGACAATCGCGTGCAAACAACAATTAAAGAGCGCTATTCCCGGCTTAAATCAATATCAAGTGTTCTGTCCCCTCCACAGCACAAGTTCAGTCCAACAAATTTTACTACCATGCCGGTAATAAAATACCATTCCAGAATTGGCAACATGTAACTGATGTATGATCATAGTAACCAACATGCAATGAAAGAATAATGTTGTGCCGCTGATAAAAATCAACATTGAAACATCACATCTGAGCACGGTCCGAGATGCCCGCTGGTCAAGGTAGCTCAGAAACAGTACTTCTGTGAACAGATACGAGGAAGGACTTTTTGTGAATAAAAATAAGTAAGACATGATGTAAAACACCATTGGTAAACATGGCATTAAAAAGCAGTGCCTTGAAGCGTGCAACCATCTAATAAATACCACCATATATTTGTAAATATTCAGGTCTACTTAGTAAAGTTACTTAGTTCCCGCCAGGCCCGTGGCCAGGCTTTAAGGTTTTGGAGGGAAAAATACATTTTAAGGGGGCAGGATTTTTGTTTTCATTAAATGTTTCAAACAAATCTTTCTGGACACAGCAAAATGTGGGGGGGCACTGCCCCCGAATGCCACCCGTGGCTACAGGCCTGATTCAATGGCGTTTCATAGGTGCTTGTCACGAAGTGCTGCTGAAAACTGAAATCTCACAAGCTTGCACATTTTAACAATGATATTGAGAAAAACCTTAATCCAAACACGTGAGTTACCCAAAGATATCTCCAGGCGATCTTCCCAGCATGCCGGTATGAGGGAGCTGGCCACATTCATAGGCATGGGAAGGCCTTTTCTGGGAGCCAGAAACCGTTTGTCCAGAAATTTTGCCATTGACCTGATTTCTGATGCCGACTGGGACTATGAAGTCTTTCGTGTAAATTTGTTTAGAATTGCCGTTTTTTCATTCTGCTATTATTCCTACCCTGTCTGTCCAGATTTTGTTGCCTCCGTAAACACATTCTTTGCACTGAAAAATTTGGCAAGAGCTGCTCTCACTCCCTCAATTTTGACATACTTAGCAGCGCTAGATGGTCGGTCTCGTTCAGGCTCCAGTCTTGCACGCTCATGGTCACATTGTTACCATCCCACAGACGTAGGAGCAGACAAATTTTTGGGGGTACGAAGGATTTTTGCCCGAATTTCCCCAAACTTGCCCGAAAAGTTTTTGTGTGCCTTTTACCTACAAATTTTCTCCCACAAAGATCATGATGGCCTTTTTTGGGTGCGGCCTCCAAAAAAGGTCTTCATGTGTTTTTCTGCAAACGTTGTGCGCCATTTTTTGAAGTCAAACAACATTCGGCGCCACTGTTGCCCGGATTTTCAGGGGTTTTGCCAACATTTTCAGCGATTTTGCCCAGATTTTCAACAAATCAAAACTTTTGGGGATGCGCTTGCGTCAATCCTTTTATAACCTTGAGGTACTTGGCATACACTTTTACAGGAAAGCTTTATTCGAACTTTAGTCATGATGTAAACGAAACTTCCAACACCATTTATGAACATCCCATATGATTTCATCTGAAACATCGTTTGTTGCGTCATTATTTTTTAACCAAACAACTTTTCTTCAAACCAAGCCTCGCTTCTGCTACCGTAAATTCTCTGCAGAGCCTGTCCACAAAAACGCGAGACAGACCGGCTACGCCTTTGCTTGTTTCTTCCAGTGCTTCAGAAACATTATTCTGGTTGAGCTATTCACGCCTGCCATTGATTAGCATTTCCAACAAACAACGACACGAACAGTTACACACTCAGGGCCGTCGCTAGCGGGGGGGCAGTGGTGCCCGGCCCCTCCATTTGAAATCTGTTCCCCCCATTTCACGTTTAGCCCCCTGGTTGCTGCATACATCCAATACAGTATTTTTAAAATGTAGCCCCCCTTCTGGTTTTTGGCCCCCTGCTGCTAAATCCTGGCGACGGGCCTGTACACACTTACTAACTTAAATTGAACAGGCATCAAATCATCAAAGGGAGCGTTCTCTCCATGTCGAAAAATTGCTTTTGTGAGTGAATAAAGCTTCTTGTTGCTGGGACACCAATCATCTTTTGGGGCACACTCACCGCCATCTGCATATTATTGTGTTAAAAATATTGGTATTGCACATCGCTCACTTGAAACTACTTATACATTTTTCAGGCCACGGCGAAAACTTCAAGCTAACTCGCAGCGGGAAATAGCAAGCAACTTTGTGAAAATATGTTTGCTATACAGCTAGCAGAGCTATTTCTTTAAAAACTGATGGAAATGGCTAAGATCTTGTAAGAGCTATAAAATTTCGCTAGTTGTCTTTTGTTGTTAGAGTTTGGAAAGGCTCATCGTCATTTTGCGAAAACAGCATTTCAAGAATGCGGTAAGCTGAGTAAAAGAAACATTTCACAACAAAATGGTAGACATCTCTGCAAAACCCACAGCAATTGGAACTGTTGCAAAACAAAACTATACGTCTGATCTGCCTTTAAATTTCAGTATAGCTGAACAATACAACGACAAGCATAACAGTTGTTAGTTATTCGAAATTTCACCACTGTTTACCTGTAGAAAATTTTGAATTAATAAAGATGTTTACAAAGAAGAAGATTATATTAACAGTATTATGCAACAAGCAGGTAGGGAGAAATACCAGGAATGTAGAGGCGCAAACCGATTTTCAGGCTTCGGCTCCGACTCCGGTTGCAGGCAGCTAATTTTTTATCTCCATCTTCGGCATTTAAAAACTTTTGGTTCCGGCTCTTGCTCCAAACTAATTTCACCAAGTTAATTTCAAACCTTCATATTAATTGTATTATTGCAATAGCGTAGATGAGATGTCACGAAATAATGTATTTTTTGGATGGGGTGTCGCGTGCAAAAAAGTTTGAGAAACCTGATCTGCACACAAACGAGGAAAATTATGCCAACACACGGAAATCTTGACATTTATAAGTTATGCCAGGATTATTGTTTCATACATTTCAATTATCCCGTTCGCACCGAATGAAATAGAAAAAATGGTTCCGCTCAGGGTCAGGCAACAAAATATCTTCAGGCTCCGGGTCCAATCAACCAAAATAACTTGGGCCCCGATTCCACTCCCCTGGAATATACTCAACATGGCTGGTAGCACTGTTGACAACAACCACACTGTTTTGCGCGACGTGATGAAAGCTAAGACCTACGTTATTTTACTTAAAACAGCGATTGTTTGTTAAACGACGTAACCGTTGTTTCCCACACACAACGTGAACAAGTTGGACGAGTCTGAGGTTGACGTTAGATGGAAAGCCATCAAGATACACTTGAATCTTCTAGTTTGGACCACGGTTACTGAGCTTTTGTGCCAAAGACTACAAGAATATGAAAAAAACAGTACATCGTAAAAACATAGCACAACTATTTCTTTTGTCAAAGGAAATAAAGCAAATGGATAACCTTAATAACAATATACAGTAGAGAAGGTACCTTCATGTGCTTTAACATATTGGTGGTGCCATTCGGCAAGCTCCACTTTTCTGGTATGGAAAAGAGTAAAAACACAATAGCTTGGGACTGGACGTCGCCCTGAAGTTATACAGTGCACATTGCCAGAATGGGGTTTCACAGAACAACGGTAATTCGCGAAGTCTACAATGTTTTCGGGAACTTGGAAAGTACATATGTTTACCCATACTTCTCCATGGGGTAAAGTGTTATACAGCTGATCAGTTACGCACTCTATCAAGTCGGTGTTATTCGTGTTGCAAATTATTTTTTCTTGCGACGGTGACTCCTTGCAGTCTTTCAGCACAGCAGGTGAAGTCAATGAAGACCGACTGTTATTTGCAATATTAGGGCTCATCGTTCTGTTGAGTTGAACAGTGTGAGCAGTTCCCATTGCAGCACATATATGGGAAAACAAACAATGAATCAGTAATTCGAAAGGTAACGCCGCGTTCCTTGTACGTACCATCAGTATGTGTGGACTTTGAAGTTTGAAATTGTTGCGTGGCAACAATACGCACAAATCTATTACGGTGGCAAACGTAAAAGTCAGCAGACAGCTCGTGGTAAGCTGAATTCTAAGCAACTTAATTCAACCACTTTTGGTCCAATCCTTAAAATATGATTGGTTAATTTATTTTTGCTCTTAATTTATGAACTCGGAAGTCTAGGCTCACAGTTGTATTTTTATAGCAATAAATCTTGGAATAATTGCACGATCACCAAACACATGGTGCAACCTACAGAGACGGAGTTCAATACTACCAATCAACTTTGTAAGTGCTCCAAGGTAAAGGTCGAAGACAAATATTTCTGCATTCGTGAAACTTATGTTTTTAAATGGCTGCGTGTTATTATTATCATGTTTCTACAAACCAACACTGCACTCATCAGCCTATAGGGTTCTCGATAGAATATTCGAAAATATCTTATTCTACGAGATTCAGCAATTCGCCGCTTCATCTTTCTGATGACGTTCCCCGTGACTTTGTAAAAGAACATGAACATTTAGTTTAAAAGTATTTTTAACTTGGTTCATGAAGTTTTTTAATGTAATTATAAATTGGAAAAGTAAGGAGATCTTGTAAAAATAAAACATGGTACAAATAAGCTTTATTGGAATTTTCTCCCGCGCTGCGAACTTAATTTTTACACATAGCGTACAGATATATAAAAACATAAACACGGTGGTATCTTCATTTTTACGCTGAAAGGGCTCCTGGGGTTTATTTTTCTATGACGAAACGGCTCTTTCAGTACTTAGGCTGCTGACGCCTTAGTGTCATAAACAGCTGTGACTGTGAGAAATATCCTGACCTAAGACCTAAAGGAACTGCGAGGAATACATAACTTATTGCCTCACTCAAATACTGCAAACAGTTAGTGAGCCAAGAATGTTAATGAAACATGGGAAATTAAGAACTTCACATCACGTACTAATGACCGTAAAATATTTTTTGTTTTCAATGTATGTCAGAATAAGAGCGTTCATGTTATCTGCGTTAAATTGTCTTGCTTACTCATGTTCCTGGCAGTGTTGGTGCACACAAACGTTCGATTATTGACATGGTATAAAAATACAACTTTCAAACATCCAATCGTCTCTGCAACAAAAGGTGAACCGACTAAACTAAAGCAACCCGACTCAACGTTTGCGAACTGTCTTGAGATTGATACCAGCACAGCAGGTGCGTTGATGTCAAAGTATCACGGGCCTAATCTCGCACAGAAATTTCATAACGCTATTGACATAAATTGCGTGTGACGCGCCGTAGAAAACAGGCATGTGCAAACTACAGCCTGCGGGCTACGTACAACTTGCTATACTCTTTAATTCGCTCCGTTGAACTTGACCCAATCATATTAATAAAGTCAACTAATATTTTTACATCTGAATTTCATTAATTTACACATAACAATCCATACATTCGTTGCCAATCCGGGCAGCTGTCAAAGTTTAGAATCCAAAGCTGCTGTAGAGTCAAGAAGTTTCCCACCGCCATGGACTGCAGCATAGAATGCAGACCGAGATTTTGAGTATGCCATCGTATCATACAAGCATTGAAACATTAATCGTAATTCAAATCATACGAACATGAAAGGAATTTAAATATTGCAAATGTGCAACACAGTAGAGGTATAAAGGCAGGGGCGGAGCCAGACATTTTCATTTGGGGGGGCCACTGGAGGGGCTAGTTTTGCAACAAGGGGAGCTGTCAATGGTCTGTGTAGGACTTTCAGAAAGAGACCTGAAAAATTTAGGGGGGCCACTGGGGGGGCCAGGCAAAATTTTGGGGGGAAGTGGCCCCTCCTGGCACCCCCCTAGCCCCGCCCCTGTATAAAGGCAATTTTCGTTCGTGAATATACAGGCATTGTGTGTTAGGCGATAAATTCGAAAACACTTGTAACACATTGAAGTGCACGAAAAGGCAAATAAAATCTAGCTCTTAGTGACTGCATGTAAAGTCAAGGCTCTATGAATAAGCATATTGTGGAGAAATGCCTAAATTGCTGCCAGTAAGCACTCCTTCACTCGTGTGTAGATCTGTTAACAGTAGAACATTCTGATGATCCTCAGGAAACCTTAAAAAGTGTTTTCAAACACTGAGTCTGAGACAAACACGTAAATAAAAATAAGCACCATCACGTTTCATGTTCACTAGCGTCAAACATTAGGATAAGACCAACATTTTTGCTGCACTTTTATGCATTGCATATTGGTTCCTGCTAAAGTTCATAGTTTTTCACCAATAAGAATACTTAACAGTGATCACCAAAGATGTAGGTGCAATGAATCGTCATGGCAAAATGCATCAGGTGTATCTGAACAGCCCAAAATAATTGCCCCACGTAACGTAAGGTTTCTTTGCTGTTTTCTATGAAGTGAAGCAAACAAAAGCTGTTGCTCGTCATTTACTGGACAATATCATGCTGAGCAGCACAGGCCCATGCACCAACCGTGGAGCAGCAAAATGCACCTAAAACACACACGCACGCTGCGTACTGAACTACAACTGACTGAACTACAACTGAGTCATGTAAGCCAGACACCTCGCAGCTGCTGCCACAGAGTGACAAAGGCGTTTGACTGAATGAAGCTTGCTGGTCACTGCTTCGCCGGATTCAGCTTCCTTAGCACCATTTCTAGCTCCCCGTCACGCATGGACAAGCAAGCATCGCATATGCGCGTCACGGGTGATTCTCAATTACTCGGAAAACAAAAAACACAAGTCACATTCTTGAACGAAATGAATATTATACAGGATAGGGGAAAAATAATTTCGTTTTCAAGCGTGCGCTAAAGAATTGTGATGATCTGCAATTAAAAGCTTTAGGCTTGCTGGCTGCTGAAAGGTTTTTCGATTCGAAGAGTCGGCCAACCAGGCACTGTTTTTTTTCTTTTAATTTAATTTAATTTAATTTATTTGTTTATGAGCAGACACGAAGTCCATAGTATGAACACACACACTCTGCAGAACGCAGGTTGATAAAAACAGACAAAACAGAACGTAGTGCAAGGTATTGAAGC
>Ga0210059_1009086_pt1 | contig 15567 bp, 5 predicted proteins | sample Ectturendosymbi2_FD_188042 | JGI IMG/M metagenome (GOLD analysis project Ga0210059, IMG submission 188042) | Ecteinascidia turbinata endosymbiont from Florida, USA - Sample 2 (SPAdes) (version 2) | ecosystem: Host-associated > Tunicates > Ascidians > Unclassified | place: Key West, Florida... | reverse complement strand
CCATCATGTTCCATTACGTATGTGAATCCATGTTCTACATATTCGTCAGACCAGGTTCTTTTTTTGCTCGACATAGTATATGGGTTAAAATATTAAGAAAAAAACACAAGACAGTCACAAGTTGACTGCTGACTGCACTCAATTTCCTGCAACATGTCACAAGTCGCATGTCACGTTAGATTGTTGTGTGATCACCTGCAGCCGATGACGGCTAAGCGGGGCGAGTCATCATGAATCATATGAGTTGGGTGCATGTCACCGACTCGTATGATTCATTCATTTATGTCTCCAAATACATAAGGAATTACAATACACGACAATAAGGTACCCAGATATGTACAACGAAACATTACTGACAAAAATATATTCACAAACATTAAGGTCTTTCAAGTTTGCAGTAAAATACTAGTAGTAATGAAATTGCTGACGATTTTGAACACCTCCTGGCCTCCACCGAACCCCTGATAATACTAGCAAACCGAACCCCTAGGGTTCGACCAGACTGTTTAAGATCCACTTATCTAGACTATTGGTTCCCAACCGCTTTAACCATGCCCCACTTCATCACTTCTAAAATCTTGATTGCACCACCCACATGGTAAGTAAAATGAAAATCTTATGAATTGAATGATTTAATAAGTGAAATCCATTTCAGTAAATGCTTAAACATGAATACCTTGATTTAAGTAAGCTTCCAAAGAACACATTATCCATGAAGAGTGAAATATTAATAAAAAATTGAATTCAAAAATTTTGACCTAGACCTTGTTAGTCATCCTCAATGTTCCCCTTTAAAATCAAATTGCTTCCCTGTGGTGCATAAAACCTAAAGTGAGCCCGACTGTTCCAGCCGCACTTGTTTCAATGGATGCGAGGTTCGCGCGTAAAATTGAAAAGCCTCAAAAACGCATAAAATGAGCTGACACGACAAAATAAACGCAAGCAAATGAAAGAACAAGTTCTGAACATAACATCCAAAGCAAAAATCTTGCAAATATGTTGCACCAAGCTCATACAAATTGTTCAAAACAAGCAAGTTTTTCAAAATTAGTAATAATTCAACTAAAATTTGAAATACTTTCCGAGGGGGTTATGACAACAAATTTTATATCAAAATCTTTGGAATTCACCCAACTATTGATCTGAAAAAAATCGCGGGGGTTATCTTTCTTTAAACGAAATGAGAAGAAAAATCGCAAAGGTACTCTAACACCAAAAATGCCTTTACCTGCCAGATTGTCGTGTTGCGCGACTATCGGTTTCAATTCAATATTAAAATACTTTCCGAGGGGGTTATGATGATAAATTTTATATCAAAATCTTTGGAATTTATCCGACTAATGATCTGTAAAAAATCTCGGGGGTTATTTTTGTTTAAACGAAATGAGAAGAAAAATCGCAAAGGTACTCCAACACCGAAAATGCCCTTTGTTGAGCACCAACTTCCACGTGCTTATCATTTAAATGTCTTTCCAACCTTCCTGAAGAGGAAAGAGAAAGCGGTTCGGTTTAGCCAACTCAAACAAAAAGCAGGTTCAGTCTTTCTTTACATCATTGTAGGGTGAACATACAATGGGCCATGGCAGTGGTGGTCTTGGAGGTAATGTCTGCTCTACGCTCGAGTTTCTGGTATGCTTTTCTTAACCAGAGTAAAGCTAGCCGTCACTTCACCCAGCCGTCAACATGACTGTTTTTTTACCAGAGTGACCGGTAAAACATGGTTTTTGCGTCATGAGGCAAGACATAAACACTGCCAATCCAAAATCCTATCACTCACTGTTGCAAGGCTATGTGTAATCCAAACCAAAGATAAAAAAGCAAAAAGAATGGCTTGGAAATCAAATTCAAATTTATAAACTGCATTGCTGAGTAGCTTTCATTCACAACACTACACTAATAGTTGGAATTTCAAGTTCATATCAATCAAAGACTTAAGCTAAAGTCAATAAGAGCTCAGTTATAGAGTATAAGATCATGATGTCAAACCAGAAAGATTACCAGGGTCAGTACATAACACAAGCAATTCATCAGCATGGCAGGCTAAGCTAAAGCTACACAAAAAATCACAGTCAGACCTTGTTTATACAGGTCTAGTGAACAATTCGCCCATCTTCCCGGGTGATGACGTCATTGATGATGTCATCGACTGAAGACAGCTAGGTCAACTCAGCCGCCAGTTGCTCCAGCTGCCAGTCGGCTCCAATACGGATGTCGGCGAAACGCAAACGCATTCCAAGAGCGTGACCACATTGAACGTATCAATTCAATATTACCGATCATATCCGTGGAAAAATTTGTAATATTTCAACCGAAATGGGTCATTCACGTGTCCAAAAATATATTTTGCTTGATTAAATGTTGCGTTCTGATCTCGAACAGCTTGTTTCAGAGCGTTAAACTCTCCACCCTTTACTTAGCACAAAACCTTCAATGCCAGCAAGAGATGGCTTCAATCAAACGAATATTGCACTCATATCCGTGGAAAAATTATAAAAATTTCAACTGAAATAGGTTATTTACATTTCCAACATTACATTTTGCTTGATTAAAATTTGCGCTCTGATTTAGAAAGACTCCTATTACAGTGTTGAACTTTAGACTTTTCCACCGGCAGTCAACGCTCAATGCTAGTCAAGCATGGCTTCAATCAAACGAATATTGCACTCATATCTGTGGAAAAATTATTAATATTTTAACTGAAATGGGTTATTTATATGTCCAATAATATATTTTGCTTGTAAAAAATTTCGCTCTGATCCAGAAGACTGCTAGCACAACATTGAACTTTTTGACCTTTTTGCCAGCAGTCAACACTCCACGCTGGTCAAACGTGACTTCAATCAACAGATCATTGCAGTCATATACGTGGAAAAATCATTAATATTTCAACTGAAATGGGTTGTTTAAACGTCCAAAAATAAAATTTGCTTGATTAAAACTTGCGCTCTGATCTCGAATAGCTTGTTTTGCAGCGTTGAACCTGTGACATTTTCGCCGGCAGTCAACACTCAATGCCAGTCAAACATGGATTCAAGCAACTGATCACTGAGCTCATATCCGTGGAAAAATTGTTCAGATTGTAACTTAAATTGGTCATTTGCATGTCCAACATTGCGTTTTGCTTTTTGCTTGATCAGAATTTGACCTCTGATCTTCACAGATTTGTTCGCATTAGCAGAGAGACCGCAGAAACGATTTCGAAAGACTGTCTCCAGTGACTGTGACGTCACAAATCGAAATTGTTACCAGTGTGAACATTCGTTACTACAATTTATTTTGCAACAATGAGATTACTTTTTGACGCAACGTGTGGTGATGTTGCGAGTTGGCGTAACGATCAAGCAGATTGAAAACAAGCATTTGCAAAATTTATTAATTTTTCGAGTTTGAATGATTTGGGGAGCCCAAAAGAAATTTGCAGGCACTGCCCCCGAATGCTCCCCCCCGTGGCTACGGACCTGTGCAAATAACACATAAAAATTTTCCACCGACATGAGCACAATGATCGAATGCTGGAGATCATGTTTGACTGGCATCGAACGTTGACTGCCGACTAGATCACAAGTTCAACGCTGTCAAAAATGCTCTTTGAAATTAGAGTGCAAGTTTTAATCAAGCAAAGTGATATGTTGGATACAGTGCCGGATTAAGGTAGCGCGGGGCCCGTAGCATTTCAAGAGCGCGGGGCCCCAAGTTAAAAAAAACATCTCAACATGTGTGTGGGCAAGGCATCCGTGTTTCTAGCTTAACTCTCTGTATGCTCTTTCCAGTTCACATCGTGACATGGCAGTCTGAAGGTATCTTTCTGACCGCCAGAGTAGCCAGATGGTTGTGACCTGAATCTGCTAAATACTGTCACAAAAAACTGCTAGATTCTGCTAAAGGTCTTGTCACAAATTTTCAGCTAAAATCTGCTACAAGCAGTGAAATTATGTTAAAAAACTCATTTTTAATATGATTAAAAGAAACCTATTAAGTTATACAACATACTAATTTTTCCTCTTGCACTCGCTCTCAGTAAGCATGAGCTGTAGATGCTGGTCTTGACCAACACACTTTTCGGCCCACAATTTTTTATCAGTTAACATTTTGACTTTTTGAGCAACGTAGCTGTAGCGATGCAGTTGACTGCTTCACCTTGAACTACTGAGGCAAGCACAAGCAAGAGATGACAATTCGGGCCATTAACCAACAGGAAAGCAACCAGCAGCTGTAGAGCTCCCTCACTGAATTCACTCTGCTACTACTAGGTCGCACTATCATTATATAGCGATAAGAGAATTCCGATAATTCGCTTGTGGTGACTATCGCAGTGACTTGTTACTCATGGGCACCATCTACCGGTGACCATTTATTTACACGTGGGGCCATCTTCTGGCCGCCACACTTGCCTCGTTTTTTGTATGACACACAATTCTTGACGATCTCTTTCAAATGGTTTCATGTTTTCATGCAGTAGAATAATGCTCAGCGATAAACAATCTGAGCATAGCTTCAGCCCTACAACTATCTAAGTCTGGTGTTTGCAACTTTGTGTCACATTAGGGAGCATGCAAAAAGTTCTTGTCTTATCTGAGTGCTTTTGCTACCAGTTATGCCTTTTAATCTCACAGTACTTCGTTATGATTGCATTGTTACAAACTTCGCAAAAGGCTTTTGTTGAATCAGCAGGATAGGCAGCAGGCATTGAGCCAAATTTTGCAGTAAGTTCTGAATCTTGCAACCACATATGTCGAAACTTTTGGCAGCTTCGGCTTACCAGGAATTTTTTTTACCAGACAGTACTACTTACTAGCGTACAGTAACTGAATCACTTGGAAATATCGGGTCGTGGGATAAAAACATATTCTACCAATGTTGCCTTTCAACCTTGTGCGTTCGCTAACTACACAAGTAAATAATTTAGAATTCACCAAGCTATTTAATTAATTACTTGTTATCATGATACAATCATCTGCTTGAAGCAGCTTCTTTGCATCATAATAAAAATTCCAAATAATTGCAGGCAACTGGTTGTGCTTTTTCCTGGTGTTACCCAGTGGCGGTTCTAAGGGGGGCCTGGGTGGGCTATGACCCCCAGATTTTTGGCTGGTCCCCTGCTTGGTCCCCCAGTTTTGTGCTGAATTTCACGTTCAAGTTCGTTTGATTGACATGTGCAGCAAATAACTTTCAGCCAGCAAAGTTTTAAAAGATTTGAAGACTTTCTGACGACGGCTCTAACGATATTCACCAGCCTATGTTGGGTTTGATTGGTTTGATCATAGCAAATCAATCTTCATTACAACGGAAAGTCACCATGCAGGAGAGACATTTATGTTGGTGGTCCCAACTTTTTTCCTTGGCCCCGCAGTGCGCCACCCACCCCAGTTTTTTCATTCTAGAATCGCCACTAGTGTTACCCAGTTAAAAACGTCATGAAGAAAATAAATTTATTTTTTGATGAAGATGGTGTAAAGTTTTCATCTTGAAAAACTCTTAGAATAGGTTTTTGGTCAGGAATTTGTTACCTGCTAAACCTGCCAAACGGTTGGTAAAATCCTGCTAGAAAATTAGTTAACTGCCAGATTGAAAATTTTACAGCGAACAGTGAAAAAATCCTGCAAGATTTAGCAGCAAAGCAGCTAAAATGGCAACACTGGTGATCGCAGTCTTATGCCTTTTGTCACGTAAGTGTACAAAAAGAATCAAACAAGAATTTCTGGACACAGCGTTCAATTGAAAACCTTCGCTTAGTAATTATGGAAAATTTAGCAAAATACTGACTTCTTGACTTCCTAAACTGAACAAATTTTTATATATAATGTAATAAATAAGATTTATTACCAAAGACTGCGGGGTCCCCAAAAACGCGGGGCCTGTAGCAATTGCTACATTTACTACTATTGATTCGGCACTGGTTGGATATGTAAATGACCTACTTCAGTTAAAATATTTATTATTCTTTCACGGATATGAGCGCAATGGACTATTAGTTTGATTAAAGCCATCTTTGACTGGAATTGGGTGTTGAAAAGGACCTTGTGGTCCACATGCGGCCCATGTTTGAGACCCTTGATCTAATACAATGAAACAAAAAAAACAAGATCACACATCAATTTTCAGCAAGTTGGTTAAACAGACCAAACGCAGCGGGCTAATATTCGTGTCAGGCTATGCCGGCTGACTGAATGCTTAACCGGAACTTGTGGTTTGACTGACTGCGACGTATGGTATTCCTAGATATGAGCGTAATGATAGTTTGATTGAAGCCATGTTTGACCAGCATCGAGTGCTGACTGTTGCCGAAAAGGTCAAAGTTCAACGCTGTAACAGGATATTTTCTGGATGAGAGCGCAAGTTTTAACTGTGACACTTTCGCCGATAGTCAACGCTCAATGTCAGTCAAACATAGCTTCAATGAACTAAATATTGCGCTTATATCCGTGGAAAAATTATTAATATTAATGAAATAGGTCATTTATAGGCTATGCCTAAAAAATTTTACTTGTTTGAAACTTGCGCTCTGATCTCGAATAGCTTATTTTACAGCGATGAACGCGTGACATTTTCTCCGGCAGTCATCACTCAATTTCAGTCAAACAGGCGTTCAATGAGACAAATATTGCGCTCATGTCCGTGGAAAATTTAAATATATTTTAACTGAACTGGGTTATTTACATGTCCAAAAATATATTTTATTAGATTAAAACTTTTAACGCTCAATGTCAGTGAAACATGGCTTCAAACAAACAAATAGCCTATTGCGCTCATATCCGTGAAAAAATTATTAAAATTTTAACCGAAATGGGTTATTAATATGTCCAAAAACATATTTTGCTTGATTAAAAATTGCGCTCTGATCTCGAACAGCTTGTTTCACAGCGATGAACTTGTGACATTTTTGCCGGCAGTCAACGATCATGGTCAGTCAAACATAGCTTCAATGAGACAAATATTGCGCTCACGTCCGTGGAGAAATTAAATATATTTTAACTGAACTGGGTTATTTACATGTCCAAAAATATATTTTGTTTGAACCCTTCACGTGCCGCGCAAGCCACTATAGTGGCTGGCACGTTTTTGGCCATAAATCGCCAGCCGCTAGAGCTAGAGAGCTGTTCAAACCCCTACGGATTCAGCAAGTCTTCTGGTTGAAATCGAAAAAAAAACGTTTTTTGTTTTCGGTGGGGGGTTCGTCGGGGGACCGCCACAAGTGGGGGTGTTTTGGAAATTTTGGCCAACTTTGGCCGGCCCTGGGCCCCAACCCATTGGCCCATTCTTTTGACTCAAAGTTTTGTTGACAACTAGGTCAAAATCAGCGTCTATAGAGCCCTTGATTGACTTGCTATCATATCTGTAGCCAAAACTATGGGTCAAAAACCCAGTTTTTGGCCTAATTCCAAACTTTTTAGAAAAGGCATAATTTGCCCTTTTAGGGCAAACTAGAGAGCTGTTCAAACCCTGTAATGACTAGTGGCGTCGTGTAGTTTAGAATTAAAAATAAATGTTAAATTGGATGGGGGGTTTTGGGTCAATGGGATCATGACAGGGGCATGTTTTTTAATTAATTATATGACGTCATCATCCGGTCCCACGCGCCAATATCTTGGCTCGCAGTATTTTTGGATTCTAGGCGAGAATACGCGTTTTTAGATCCCTTGATTCAGTTTCTAACGTTTCTGGTTCAAAAGTTAGGCCAAAAAACAGCTAATTGGTAAGGGGCTTTTCTCAATACTTTTGGGGGATTTCCCAAATTAATTTTAATGTTTTTTGGCCCTGATCTTGGAACCAGGACTGCTAAAAACCCATTCGGACCCTTCAAAGTCCCCAAATGTAACCAAAAAGCAGCTAAACTCAAAAAAAATTTATGCCATTTAAATGGCTCCTGCGGGTCTTAAAGGGAGGTCGGGCAAAAATGCTGACGTCAGCAAAAAATAACATAACATCCCTATCAGTACATAAGCATTAAAAAAAACAAACATCCTAAACTGAAACATTTTGTTTATTGCAAACTACATACCTTCACAAGTCTTTAGAGGGTTTGACCAGCTCTCTAGCCCAATCTGACGGCGAGTTATTGCCTGGGGTGAAATGCCCCTCAGAGTGGCTTTTGAGGGTACAAAATTTTGGTCAATTTTTGGTTCATGAGCCATAATTTTCGCTCCCGATATGCTAGAAAGTCAATCAAGGGCTCTTTAGACGCGGATTTTGACCTAGTTTTCAACTAAATTTTGAGTCCAAAATGGCCCATTGGAACGGCGCACAGAGTCAGGCAAAGGTGGCCAAAATAATGCAAAACACCCCTACTTGTGATGTTCAGAAAAGCCCAAACCCAAAACAAAAATTTTTTTTTCGATTTTGACTCCAAGACTTGTTGCATCCGTAGAGGGTTTGAACAGCTCTCTAGCTCTAGCAGCTGGCGAGTTATGGCCAAAAGAGTGCCGGCCCCGATCTTGGCCATTTCGGGACGTAAAAGATTAAGTTCATCGCTGTGAAAAAAGCTATTCGAGATCAGAGCACAAGTTTTAATCAAGCAAAATATATTTTGGGCATGTAAAGAACAGTGGCGATTCTAAGGGGGGGCCTGCGGTGGCCATGGCCCCCCAGATTTTTGCTTTGCCCCCTGTTTGGCCCCCCCAGTTTGTTTCTTAATTTACCGTTCAAGTTCATTTGGTTGACATAGGTCCTATACATATACAGTAGATAACTTTGTTAGCCCCCCCTACTTCTTCCTTGGCCCCGCAGTGGCCCCCCACTTTATTAATTCTAGAATCGCCACCGGTGAAGAACCCATTTTAATTGAAATATTGATAATTTTCCCACGGACATGAGCGCAATATTTGTTTCATTGAAGCTATGTTTGACTGACAATGAGGGTTAACTTCTGGCGAAAATGTCACAATTAAGTTCATCGCTGTGAAAAAAGCTGTTCGAGATCAGAGCGCAAGTTTTAATCAAGCAAAATATATTTTTGGACATTTAAATGACCCATTTCAGTTAAAATGTGAAAAAAAATTTCCACGGATATGAGTGCAATGATCTGTTGATTGAAGCCATGTTTGACTGGCATTGAGAGTTCACTGCCGGCGGAAAGGTCAAAAGTTCAGCACTGCGTTAGGAGTCTTTCTAGATCAGAGCGCAAGTTTTAATCAAGCAAAATGCAATGTTGGACATATAAATCACCCATTTCAGTTGAAATTTTTATAATTTTTCCACGGATATGAGTGCAATATTCGTTTGCTTGAAGCCATCTTTCACTAGCATTAAAGGTTTTGTGCTAAGTAAAGGGTGGAGAGTTCAACGCTCTGAAACAAGCTATTCGAGATCAGAACGCAACATTTAATCAAGCAAAATATATTTTTGGACACGTGAATGACCCATTTCGGTTGAAATATTACAAGTTTTTCCACGGACATGATCGCTAATATTGAATCGATGCGTTCAATGTGGTCACGCTCTGTTAACGCGTTTGCGTTTCGCCGACGTCTATATTGGAGCCGACTGGCGGCTGGAGCAACTGGCGGCTGAGTTGACCTAGGTACTGAACATGGGCGCAATTTGGTGCGGGACACAGGAGACGTGTTCCCCCAGTTTTTCAGACAGGGGGACATAATATGCCGTGTCCCCCCACTTTTTTCTCTTTAGGTTTTGCATTTGGAGAGGTTTCAAAAATAAAAGTGATATTTGTCACGTTTTTATGTGAACAGCTTTCAAATGTTAGATGGTAGGCCACACATAGCCAAGTTGATTTTGAAACAGAGTTTTGTGTGGTATCACTGATTCTGTTAGTTTATAAATTTTAGCTTCGATAAAACAATTTTTAGCATTTTTCAAGTTTGTAGAGACCGTGAAAGATGTTTAACTGCTTCTGTCCGACATTTTACCCTGTGTGGTGGTACACTGTTAGAAAGGTTATTTTCTTGTAACAATGAGAGTATTACAGCTGCACATGTGAGAGACCACAGTAGAACCATAATTTTTTCCGTGCAGAAACGTAACTGGCTTTGCTGTAACGTTGGTTGTCACGTATTCGGAAACAGACAGCGAATAATTTAATGATGCTAGTGTATATAATGTCAGAAAGTTCGATTTTCAGGCAAATCTCTGCGAAGCTTTCAACCGAAGGCAAAAAGCAGCACTATTGTGGAAACTTCGTTTTGGGATGGGGAGTTTAGCAAAAGACTGTTTTCATCTATTAGTGAACAGGATTCAGTCAAAACATTAAAGACGTAGCCTAGAGCATTTACCTAACGGTATATTGACATATAGCCCAAAACGTAAGGACTTCACTCGGAAATAAGAATAAAATATACATTTTTCCTAACTTCTTGTAATGTCGCGACAACGGTGACCAACAAATCCAAAAGATGATTTTTTCCTTGACTCTTACACTTTGTGCTTGTGCTGAAGGCATTGGTTCGTAAGTCATCTGATTTACTTGAGTTTAACCAAACCCACAATGCAGAAATGTTTTCATCCAAGTGCGAAACATTTACTTTACAGATAAATCACACCTAGTTTTGTTCCACATTCTCTTCGTGTTAAAGGTGAAACTTGGTACTTTTTTGCCAATTCAGCGTTGTGCATTTTGATTTAATCTCAAATATATTTTTGTGTCGTTACGGAAGTAGAGCTCTTAGAACGAAACTTTTGACATGGTGCAGAGTTATAAGTCTGGCAGGGCTTTTCGGGTCGGACCGTGCTCGGGCTTGAGTTTGTCAAAATATTTCGAGTCCATTTCGGGCCTGCATACAAAACTTTTTTATAACATTAAGAGCAACGACTTTTTTGACTTTTTTCTTTCATGACGTAGATTTGTTGTGCTCACCGCGGTAGCTTCTGTGAGTGAAGTGCTTCTGACTTTTATTCAGCTATTTCTGTTTGCAAACACAGCTGCGTTCTTTTATTCTCTGCTGGGATGAGTCTCGCACTGTTTGTGAGAAGGCGACAACGGTGAGGAAATTAGCACGAGATGGCGTTGCGTCAAAAAGATCAATCACTCACGCGATTCTTGGCTTGTTTTAAGAAGCCTACATGCCGGCTTTTTATATGTATATAGCTATCCTAGAAAGTTTCTTTCATGCCTATAGCGCCATCGTAGATAGGTTCGTGATAGTTTCTTTTTTATTGGAGAAACATTACATTCCGTAGTATTATCGTTGACTAATATGCTACGTTTGTGCCAGATTATGCTAATGTTGTGGTCAAGGTGGTAGCTATTTTCGGTGTGATAAACCGTGTATCTGCAGCTACACCTGCACACAACGTTTTTTGTTACTACGCAGTTGCGCATATCTTAACTCACTGGTGTAGGAGGCGGGGGTGCAGGGAGTGTAAGCACACCCCCAAAAGGTTTGATTTGGTGAAAATCCTTCAACATCAGGGCAAAATCTCTGAAAACCTTCACAAACTCCGTGAAAGTATGAGCAAAAATGGCACCCAACATCTTTTGATTGGAAAAAACTGGCGCCCAATTTTCGGGGAAGTTTGTGAGAATTCGGGCAAAAATCATTCGCACTCCCAAAATTTTGCCTGCTCCTACACCTATGTCAACTCCCTCGGTTAATTTAGCTTTCAGGCCTAAATCGGGCTTCAAAAATAAATGTCGGTCTTGAGCCGTGTTCGGGCTTATGATTTCGGGTTCGGGCCGGGTTCAGACTTCAAAATGAGGCCCTTTTACAACTCTGTGTGGGTATGTATGCAGGGGCCAGCAAGGGGAGATTGAAAGGGTCCATCCTCCACTCACCAACAGTACAAATAGATTGAAATCGTTTTGCGAAGTATGCTACGCTAATTTTAGGCCAAATGTTTTTGATGCTGGTAAGAGGATATCAGTGGAGATTTTGGTAGGGGTGGGGCTGCATGCATAATGCCCAGTAGCATTAAAAAGGTTTGTAGCTTTTTCAAAAAACGGAAATGTGCAAGAAAGGTATTTATCGTTTTTGTAACGTGAAGCGACTTGAACAAGATATCAAATCGCGCTGTAACCCACACTTCTTATAAAATGCATGAAAACTGAAGTGTTTTACTTTAAGAGTGATATGCACGCGCGCCCAGTGCGAAAGCATTTTGTGCACTCCAACCGACAGCTCTGATAAAACTCAATAGATGTGTTCTACTATATTGTTGTGCTTGTTTACATCCAAACAGGATATTAATGGAAGCAGGCTGAACTACTGTACCGTGTCCAGCAACAAATTTAAGTATATTAATACGTAAATCATCTGCAAGGAAAAAGCGTAATTAGTGTTACTGTCAAAACACCTCTAGAAATGAGATTGGGAAACTGTATATATAAAACGCAACTAATGCATCGACCCGATGACTATATTGGTTTCACACCAAGCTGTCCCCCCACATGTTACAACAAAATTGCGCCCGTGGTACTGAAGATGGTGGTTAGAGAAGGTCCCACACCAATATTGGTGATGACGTCAGCACCACATCATCGGATGCAACCTGTCAAAGTTGACAGCGTCAAAGATGAGTAGACTGTGAAATTTTACAGTCGGAGTCCAATCCTGATCTGCAAGAATTTAATCCAATCCAGTCTTGATCCGCAAAATTTTTAAAAAGCATCGGTCCAATTCAGCCCTGATCCGCCCACGTAAAACCATGTATTTTATATTGCCTCATGAGACAAAATAGACACAGCCCTAGTTTTTGGCATTTCCAAAATTTAACATGGCAATGTTTAATTTACCATCGGAGGCAAAAGCATTGCTAGAGTTATTTTGTCATTAGGCGAACCCTATTTCGTCAAGCGACAAGGATGATACTGTTGTGATCGGAAAGCCCGAGCACCAAGTGCGCAAAGCTTCACACTGTGGCAGCAACTAACAATAGAAATCTTGCGACGAGATCACTCTATTGTTGCTTATTTGCACCACATACATCGGTTTTATTCTTCATGAACATCCTATTCATGGTGAATCGCACATTCAACGCAACATCAATTAAGAGGTTGCATCAACATCCCTTCCTTTTTACAATGAACCGCACTGGTCGCACATTCTTTTTGTGGAGGCTGCATCTGGCATGACCTTCGCATCATGGGCACAGTACCAGTTTGTTGCGAATGGAAAGCCCGAGCGGCAGGTGCACAAAGCTTCACACTGTGGTAGCAGGCAACAAGAGATCACCTGACGAGATCACTCTGTTATTGCTTGTTTGGGTCACATATATGAGTATATGGATGATATTCTTCACGCACATCCCATTCATGGTGAATTACACATTCAACACAATAGTCAGCCGAGAGGTTGCAACTATACACTCGGATTAGTGCATGGTCTTTGTCACATGACCTAACACTAAACCAAAACCTAAACCCACAAACTAAGCCCAAAACCTAAACCTAAAATCTACTGCAGACCACCTAGGTCAACTCAGGCTATTTGTTTGATTGAAGCCATATTTAGCCTACTGGCAATGAGCGTTAACCATAGGCGAAAAGGTAAAAACATCAACGCTGCAAAATAAGATATTTGAGGTATTGAGCGCAAATTTTGATCAAGAAAAATATATTTTTAGACATAGCCTACACGCGACCCATTTCAGTTGAAACGTGAATAATTTTTCCATGGATATGAGCGCAATGATCGGTTGATTGAAGCCATGTTTGACTAGCATCGATTGCTGACTGCCGGTGAGAAGGTCAAAATTTCAACCCTGTATTTGGAGATTTTCTGTATAAAAGCGCAAGTTTCAAGCAAAATATATTTTCGGACATATAAACGACCCATTTGAGTTAAAATATTAATAAGTTTTCCACGGACATGAGGGCAAGATTTGTCTCATCGAAGCCATGTTTGACTGACATTTAGCGTTGACTGCCGGCGAAAAGGTCAAAAGTTCAACGCTGTAAAATAAGCTATTCAAGATCAGAGCGCAAGTTTCAATCAAGCAAAATATATTTTTGGACATACAAATAACCCATTTCAGTTGAAATATGAATATTTTTTTCACGGATATGAGTGCAATGTTCAGTTGATTGAAGCCACGTTTGACCAGCATCGAGTGTTGACTGGTAGGAAAAAAGTCAAAAAGTTTCAACGCTGTATTAGGAGCATTCTGGATCAGAGCGCAAGTTTTAATCAAGCAAAATATATTTTTGGACAAATAAATAATCCATTTAACTTGAAATATTGAGAATTTTTCCGCGGATATGAGCGCAATATTCGTTTGATTGAAGCCATGTTTGACTGGCAGTGAGCGTTGACTGCCGGCGGAAAAGTCAAAAGTTCTACACTGTATTAGGAGTCTTTCTAGATCAGAGCGCAAGGTTTAATCAAGCAAAATGTAATGTTGGACATGTAAATGACCCATTTCAGTTGAAATATTAATAATTTTTTCACGGACATGAACGCAATATTCGTTTGATGAAGCCATCTGTCACTAGCATTGAAGGTCTAGTGCTGAGTAAAGGGTGGAGAGATTAACGCTATAAAACAAGCTATTCGAGATCAGAGCGCAAGTTTTAATCAAGCAAAATATATTTTTGGACATGTAAATGACCCATTTCGGTTGAAATATCAAAATTTTTCCACGGATATGATCGCTAATATTGGTGCAATCCTTTCAATATGGCCATGCTCGTTTGCGTTTGGTAATACGTTTGCGTTTCGCCGACGTCCGTATTGGAGCCGACTGGTGGCTGAGTTGACCCAGGTCTGCAGACCCTAAAACTAAACCCTAAATGTAAACTCTAAACCGAAACCTGCACCTTAAGCGTTAATCCTAAACTTGAACCCGTAAATTTTTGAAAAAGTACACAAAAAGCACTCCCGTCCAAGGAGTAATCTCTGAAATCTCTACTACTTAGCTGTTAGCTAAGCCAAAGCAAATGGTGAGAGGAGAATTAGGGAACATTCGCACAGGATAGTAGGCGCACACACCAGCACCTCCACTGTGTTCGTTCACCTTGCTACTATATAAGTTCAAATAAAACAAAATGGTACTCACCAAAGTACAATGTTTCATGATATTCAAGCACTTCTCGACATTTTACAACGCTCACATAATCTTCGTACATTAATTATGTTCTTTGAGACTCGCGATAAGGAGATCTACAATCCTTTCGGATCGGTTCCCCTATTCAAGCGATTAGCTTATACAAATAAGGCTCAACCTTTTAATGCATTGGGACGACTGTACTGAAAGATACACATACACATTTAATCTGTGGGTGCTAGACTGATCTTGTCACACTTACGTTTCACTGCTAGTGACTGGCATCTCGATTTACGCAGCAAGGGATGATAGTTCAGGCGGAATTTTATCATTAATCGGAATTTCAAATATTGCTGTTTTCAGTCGAAAGTAGACCTAGTCAAGAAGACTGATCCAAATGACTGAATTCAGGCTTATACAGCAAATTAATAAAACAAGTAGATTTTAGTCATAAATACATTTTAGTCCTGAACAACTTGCCTGGTTTAAACTCTATTAGTACGGTACAGCACTTAAAAGCACTAGTGTTTCTGTATGCTTTCGAGGAATCAGTCGACTGCCATCTGCTTTCGTCTTTTTGCGATGATTCAAACTTGCACATATCTCTATTCAAGTATGTACTTTCCACGATGGGTG
>Ga0210059_1009085_pt1 | contig 15567 bp, 8 predicted proteins | sample Ectturendosymbi2_FD_188042 | JGI IMG/M metagenome (GOLD analysis project Ga0210059, IMG submission 188042) | Ecteinascidia turbinata endosymbiont from Florida, USA - Sample 2 (SPAdes) (version 2) | ecosystem: Host-associated > Tunicates > Ascidians > Unclassified | place: Key West, Florida... | reverse complement strand
CAGATTGAGCTGCCAAGTCGACAGCTATAGAGTCTGACTCAATTTTGAGTGGATGTCCAGACAATGGAACCAAATCTCTCTGATCTGTGCCGGCAGGAAACAAAAGCTCTTTTTTCCAAATACATACCGTTGTGGAGGTGTTTTTCAACGATATAATTATTTTTAAAACCAGGCACCGATACCAAGTTCAACCAGAAGACGATATCAGGTGTGCGTTAAAGATCGCAGGCCCTTATTTCGACAAACTTGTAAAACAAACGCAGAAAAAGATTCTCACTGAAATTTGTGAATGTAGGCTATGAACCGAATTTGCTAAAACTAGTGTTTGTATCATTCTCGAAATCTTAGTTTATCTTGAGTCCACGAAGAATTTTACTTGTCCGGACAATAGTCCGTGTCTTAAAAAGGTTGAGAAACACTGGTCTAAAACGAGATTGGCTCTATTTTATTTTTGAGAAACAACCCCGTATTTCAAAATTGCGTTATTCTGTACAAACCCATGCTTTCAAGAAAATGGCGAGAAAAACAACGTTGTCCACTAGTGGAAAAGTTTGATTTCATTTACTTGATTTGTTAATATTTGCCTGGATTTTGAACAAAATTCTTTTAATTGCCACATTATGGATCACATCAAGTGTATGCAGTGTGCGTAAATAGAAAATAGGTCATTTTCAAACGTGTGCCTTAGCTAAAAGATAATAACGAACATATAGAACAGAAGAAGCAGGAGCGATGGGAGGAAGCTGTCAATTCCTTCGACGTCTTGCACTCTAGCCGCAAGGCGTGGAGCACCATCAACAAACTTACTGCCAAGTCTGGACGCTCCTCTCGCTTGTGCCCCGTTTAGGCAAACACTGTAGCCTCGCAGCTTGTGAAGAACGGAGCACACAGGGCTGGGAGCCGCGAATCTACCAGGCTGGTCAACAAGGAGCTGTCCGACGTATGGAAGCTTGCAACACCTGAAGGTCACATTATCTCTGAACCCTTTAGACCAGAAGAGCTTGCTGCTGCCCTCAGACGCCTGAAGCCAGGAAAGTCTCCGGGACTAGATTCGATATCTTCCCGGAGTTTATACTCCACGCCGGATAGGCTCTCAAACCTTGGTTCTGCTACTTCCTGAGTTCCTGCATGCGCCAAGTAAAAATTCCAAAGATCTGGAGAAGAGCACTAATAGTTGTGTTCCCTTAGCCAGAAAAGACATTGGGGGACCCAAACAGTTACCGCCCACATCTCTTCTGTGTGTCCCCTTTAATATCCTCTAGACTAGAGACTCATCTTCGCTCGTGTCGAACCAATCATCGACCCGCTGCTCCCACAGGAGCAGGTGGCCTTTCGATACGGGAGGCCGACCGCAGACCAGGTCACCCTGCTGACACAGGACATCGAGATTAGCTTTTCGGCCAAGAAGACCGGAGCTATGTTTTTCGACCTCACATCAGCCTACGACACTGTGTGATACCGCGTCCTCACCTGCAACCCGCATTCATTGCTGCCGGATAGACACATGGTCTGCATGATCATAGAGATGGTTGGCAGCCGCAGCTTCACCTTCACCACTGGAAATGGCAAAAGAAGCCGGTTATGACGCCTCAAGAGCAGCGTCCCACAAGGATATGTCCTGACACCACCTCTCTACAAAATCTACATCTCTGACCTGCCAACGACCGTCTTCAAAAAGTATGCATATGCTGACAATCTAGCAACCATGCATTGCTGATGGAGACTAGCAAGCAGTGGAAAGGGTGCTGAGCAAGGACACAAGAACCATAGATGAATACCTCCAGACTTTGAAGCTAAAGCTCAGCACTACAAAAATGGTGTCAGCAGCCATCCATCTTAACAACAAGGAAGCTAAACGTGAGCTTTCAAAGTCAGCTTCAACTACGAAACGTGCCCTTCTGTTCCGAGCTCTTGATAGGTCCGGTTGCGGTGCTGGATCAACAACTTTGCGAACAGCCACCCTAGCCTTGGTGCGTTCAACCGCAGAGTACTGCGCTCCTTTCTGGTGCCGCAGTGCTTATGCCGACCTTTCGACCCCGCCATCAACGACGCCTTGCGAATTGTGACTGGATGCCTGCGTCCTACACCCGCGGACAACCTTCCCATCCACGAAGGAATCCAAGTTGCTGAGCTTGTGCTCACCCATCCATTGAGTGCAAATGCACGGCGCCTCAAATCGAAACTCCCATCTGTACCCGACGCACAACAACACATCAGTTTTTCTGAGAACAATGTACGTGCGGCGCACTGGGCAGATCACCGATGGAATTCGGAATGGGCAGAAAACCCCACAGGACTCCGCATTTTCATCCCCAACACCGGCACCCCCCCGGAATGACACTCCCAAGAACAGCGTGAGTCCGTCTTAACCGCCTCTGCACCGGTGTCAGATGTTTCGCTCGTGTCTTTACAAATGGGGTGTGGCCTCCTCTGCGGCCTGTGAGTGTGGCACAGAAAAACAAACCGTTGACCACTGAAGCGGAACACCCGGTCTGCCCCGCTTGCCGTTCGAACTTCCGACCGAGGAAGTGATTAAAGCCAATTGCTCGCTATATGCACCTTAATGGATTTGACCAAAGAAGCGCTTCCCTCGTCATTTCTGATCGAGGCATTTTGAGTTTCGGCTTTCACATCAGGCACATTCATCTGATGCAGTTCCCTCTGACTTAGCCGAATTCCATGCAGTGGCACTTGTGTGACCACTACACCACGTTGTCCTCCAATGTCCAATCCATCGACCTCCTCATGGACTGCACAGCCCGACGGTTCTGGACGATGAGACAATGGAATGGCTGCTCAACACCTGCCCCGAGATCTAGTGCGGCCAAGCAGTGGTTAGAATAACTCGCTCAAAAGATGAAGAAGTCTGCAGAAAGCCGCAACAATTAGCTTCAATTGTTTATAATTTTAGGGGCTCAACAAAAGACACAAAAATGTGTTTTTGCCGTGCCCACTTAAGAGAAGTGATGGCGGGATACCTATTGTGCATGGTTGTAAAGATTTAAGTATTTTTATATTTCATGTAATATCCACTTCTTTAAATAAAGCAAAGTATATGCACTACCTATAGTAGGCAGGATTGCGGAGTCGGTGTCAGAGTCGCAAGGAGTCGGATGTTTTTGGGTGGAATCAGAGTCGAATTCCTAAGAAGACTAGGAGTCGGTGTTGGAGTGGGACTTTTTTATCCGACTCCAGAAGTCCAATTGAACCATTTATTTAGGTTACATCGCATTCCTAAATTAGTAATCCTAACTCGTGCCCGTTGATATGGTACAACTTCTTTTGAAACTTTTATTGAAACAGGGAATTGTTTCTGCGTGCCACGACTTCCATTGATTGCTAGTTACTACTGAATTGTTGAAAGCCAAACTTAATTCCGTGATGTTAAGAAATTGGAGTCGGAAATTTTGGAAAGGTCGGAGTTGGAGTCGGGCATTTTAGCTCCGACTAAGCAACCCTGGTAGTAGGCCATGATAACAAATTCAATATTCTAATCTTGGTGATGTAAAATGTTTCATTGTAAACTTTACGTTTGAGTAATGCCTTGTTTCTCTTACAATTTTTGAAAGGCTTCAAACGTTACCTCTGTCGCCACTGGCCCGTATTTTTAAGATGGGCACCCATTTACATTAGATGAATTTGTCAAATAGGTTTAAAACCAGTTGAGAAGCGTTGACTTGTTTGACTTGAGAAGCGTTGACTTGAAGCGTTGACTTGTATGCTCTAGTTGAGAAGCGTTGACTTGTATGCCTCCATCGTGACCTACAAACTTTCTCTAATTGTTGGGTCCGGCTTCTCGCAATTACGCGTGCATAATGTTATGCCTTACCTTCGTTCGTAGCCGATAGACGTCTATTTCAAAAAGTGCATTACCCAGCCCTACCAGGTGGGGGGATCGTCTTTTTATTGGTTAGCAACGATTACAACGCTATTACGTTCAATGTTAATCGCACTGAACAACCGTATTTGGTACAGACAGCCATTGCCAAATTGTGCAACTGTTTCGGATAAAATCCCTTCTAATAAAAATCTTCATTGCAATCAGGGCTGTAACCAAACAATAAACCCCTCGAATTTTTCAAAAACTTGTGTATGTGTTAAGTACAACACCAGATTACAAACATTTTTCCCCCAACTCTCCACCACGAAAATATTAGTTGTTAGACGCCCTGATCACAATCATAACAAACATACCGTCCACCCTTGCGTTGGAAACCTAATTTATCAAAATGAGCGAAACACATTTTTAGGCTTTTCTTGCACGTGGCCGGCAATGGCATTTTGTGCGGCCAGCAGGGAAGCCACACGTACATAGATAGTGCATATTTCGAGTCTATGTTGCAGGGATATGTTAAAGTAATTTTATCGATTAGATTATAATTCTCGAGATTTTATTCCGTCTATTGTACTACAGGGTCAATGCGAAATAAAACAAGACAAGGGCAAAACAATATTATGATCAATTCATATTTTGAAACTTATATTGCAACAACTCAAGTAGACACATTTAAATGTGGCCATCCGTAGATAATACTTGCCCACCCCTGACCTACGCAAATTTACCAACTGCACTATCTCGTTTCAAGAATGTCATATTCCTATGCCTGTACATGCTACAGCAAAACATTGGTATGGTCATCCGTAGGAAGGTTTCCAGCAGGGGCAATCTCGACATTTAGCGTATAATTTTCAGGCTGTTGACGATGCAATGTAAGTGGACGTTCACAAACCGCTTTACCATTTCTAGGCCACAAAGAAAATGCCCCATCTTAGGGAAATCGTTACAGAAGTGCGCTTTGTTGGCAGCAATAGCTAGGCATAAGGGCCTGATTAACCATTGGGCAAATCGGGCAAATGCCCAAGGCATTACGCTTTTGGGGGCCTTGCGCTTGAACATCAAAGCACTACTTTACTGGTTTTCATACTTCTAGGCTGTTCACCACGTGTCAAAATTGTAGAGCTTTATGATTGCAGGGGTTAGTATATGCATAAGCGGATCCAGGATTTTTTTAGGTGGGGATCAATGACGAGTTCATCCGGACGTGTACTGACTACATAGCGGTGAAGACCCATTAAGTTCCGAGGTCCTCGATGAGGGTCTGAGAAAGTTCTCCCCAAAAAAGTTTGAAAACCGTAATGAAATTTGAAAGGCGTTAAATATCAAGTAAACGAAACCCTTGCAATCTCAAAATGACGCACCAGGGCATCCCGATGCCCCTTTTCGGAACCTCTGGCCTGTATGTAAGACAAAAGTAAAAAAACAAGGCAAAAATTTTGGAGCATAAAACTGGGATAGACTTGACAGTTTCATCAGCACTAAAAAAGCCTTCAGAAAACTATACATGTTTTATTTTGAGGCGTTTCGGATGATTCTTAATCCATCTTCAGTCAAAAAAATTAACACGTTCCATTCCGGGTTTGAGAATTGGTTTGCCAAATTCTCAAACGTTCCCTACCGGTATGTTTTTCGGCAGTTGTCCTCAGAAGTTTCGCACCTTCACAGCACACCTTTGAAAAGTCGCCAAAGCGCAAAAATTCGCACAACCGTGATCTGAGGCGCGTGAGAGCGCAAGAGTCGGTGTAGCGCTTGTCGCAGATCAAACGTCAGCTTGCCGATTTGCCTATACCTTTTCCTCATGCAATGCACAGTTGTTCAAATATTCATAAAAGTTTTAAATATAAGGTTCTTTCCAATTACGCTGCGTTCATTGCGATTCATGATACATGCAAAAAACAAACCTAACAACGGTCTCAGTGGAGTTGAGTTGCGTTTTCGTGAGCTTCTTTCGATTAGTGGCCAACCAACAACATCAATTTTGCCAGATTTCACGTGCAAAAATTCAAAATATTGAAAATCTAAAGTAATTGGTGCACTGTTCTTTGCTTGGAAAGTTTCCAACCCATCGAAACCTTGGTTTATGCTGTATTCACTGCGTTTTTTGTCCTTTCAGAATTATTGTAACATAATTGTATCACTGCACTGCCTGTGCTGCGACATATATCGACAACGTTTTGCTCAATCAGCTTTATCAATATCAGAAAATGCCTCATACTGGTTTCAACTGGTTTTCTCCTACTCTAGGGTTGCAAGATGGCCGGATTCCTACGAAACCCATGTTGCCTATCTGCTAAGGCTGATTCACTGTACTTACGGTTCAACCTTACAACCTGAGCTCTAAATTTCTCACGTAAACACACGATCTACACTATCTCGCTTCAAGAACGCAATTTTCCGATATTATTACGTCAACGGAATAACATAAGTCCTGTTGAAACTTAGCAACGTTAACTTTGCAGAGTTCCTCACTTCAACCGCCAGTATTTAATATTGATAATTCCACCAAATGACTAGGTTGTGGCACTTATTGAAAATATCCTACTGGACATTAAAGAATGAGATGTGCCAAGAAATGTTCGTCGCCAATGCCTCGGTGTCACGTGATGTAACAATGTGGCGTTGGGGTATTGCTAGGGATCGAACGGTAGGAGAAGCAGGATTAAGCTAGCATTGACTATATACCGTGAATTCATACAGCTTTTTTTGTCAGATTGTGAGAGGAAGGCAATAAAAAACTCAATCTACCAGAGTAGTAATGTTTGGTAGTCTGCAATCGAATATCATCTCTGTCTTTAGTTCAAAGGATTTTTACTGGGGTGGGGTAAAATGTTTTTGCATGGAGAGGAAGGTGTAGGGACTGGGGGACAATTGCGGCGCAAGTAAGTATGCCAAAAATCCCTGATTTTAAAACAAACACTGGGATTCTTCAGCACTCTGGATTTAACCCAGGCTTTTGAGAAAACACTTTAATCAATTCGCTCACACCACATCCACTTTTTCTGAGTTTAGGATAGCCTATCAGCCTAGCTCTTTTAAAAAACGCAAAAAGAGTTATAACTTTCTTAACTTTTAAATGTTTATTCAAAAATAATAAGGAAGAGTTAGAACTTTTAAAACACTCTCAACAATTAATTCATAATTAGCAGATTGCCGCCTGCAGGTAGGTGCTTCACGTATCCCATCTGTTTCAGTTGACGTCTCTTGTATTTATCTTAACTTTAAATTGTTTTATGTTGCCTTGTCACAGCATAACCACAACAACAACAAAATTCAAAAAAAAGTGATAGCTCCTTTTGCGTAGCATTTCAAGCGCTGCTATGGTGACCATAAGTCAACTTTAATACCATTTGATGAAACGTTCTAAAAGGTTTTAATGAGCTATTACAGCACTAAACACAGATTAATAAGGAGGGGTTGCTTAAAATGCATTTGTTAGGGGTATGCTGAAAATCAGTATAATGCATTGATACCACAAGAACGCAAATTGTCCTCATATTATTTCTGCAATACGACCCTTGATAGAAACTGCCAGGTATAACCAAGTTACATGCGATCTGGTTGGCATGACCTAAACAAAGAAATACTACAGGCCGCTAATCCACGAGTTTTCATTCATACTGATTTAAACGCATAGAAAAATTTAGTAATGTAGGTTTTTCTATCAATTGTTTTTTTGTATAATAAGTTGTTCGCAATAAAAAACATGAAAGGCATAACAACAGTTGCAACAAAAAAAAGTTTCTCTGAATACATAAATGGAATACACAAAACTGAATTTTTTTCCAGAGCCAAGCTTTCGATCTGGGATTAGACCTGTGTTGAATCACTGCAGAAAATTTTCAACCGGCCGGACCGGGCTGAAAACAAGATTAGGAATTTGTTGTCTGTTTTTGAAAAATGTGTTTCGCAAACTAAAGAATAATGTTGCACACTTAAATGCGTAATCGCATGAGGCATAGTAGAAAAAAGAAATATTTATTTCATCAAACAACGCTTTCAAAAATTGTTTTTGTTAAGCTTTGGATCTGTTTTTCTGTTTTTATGCTTTGCAAAAATCTAAAAACACATTGAATCTCATGTACTATAAATCTGTCATCGTGACTTGAACATGGAACTCTTAAAATCAGGTTGAAAAAACTACTTTGTCTGAAGATTTTCTATTTGAATAGCTGTTTATGATATACTCTTATCCGACATATATACTCTGAACCAATAATCGTTTGCTAAAGACTTTAGTTCATGTTTCTGCGAAGGTTTTTAAGACAGAAGCGACTTGTGACTAATGTTAATCTGTGGAGAGAACGTCCAAAACATTTTTTACTTCAAATTTTTGTCCAGTCGCAGCAATGTTATTTTTCTGCATTTGCTGAACGGTGGGAAACACAGCAAAATTGATAAAAATAGCTTGTGCACTAACTGTTTTAAGCTTATTCCTTCCTTGCTTTATGTATGTATTCTTCTGTGTTCGAAATCAAATTAATCATACGTTTTCGCGTGTAATACGCACAAACGAGCTGTAACATCAGGGAATAGCATAATAAAAATTAACATAATAATAGAAACCACTATCCTCAGCTACTTCAAGCTCGTTTTCTTCTGATGTTTTTTCATAATTTATCGGCACAACTACAACACTGCAAAAACACCTTGCAAGTGGTGAATGTCAAGAAACAACATTCATGCTTTTCTAAATAATATGCTGCAATGAGCATATCCACTTCATAAGATACTCATGCCTTCTTGGATGTTGGAAATCCTCACTTGAACAATATTATACAGCACGTAAACAAACCAAAAAAACTCGATCCTTAACACTGTACCTTTTCACAAAAATGCTTTGTAACCAGTGGTTTTGCATCCTAGCTAAACATCGTGTACACAGACAATATTTCGAGGAACTTTATCCTTATACCCCATCAAGTTACCTCAATGGAAAAAAATGGTGGCTAGAGATGAATCACATTTAGCCTCATAGGGAAACCAGGAAGTTCCAATTACGTAGGATAACTTCCATGAGTTCAGCCAATGGCTGTTCCAGCTCAGACTGGCTGCTTTGGAATGAAAGGCTGAATATTAATGTAATAAAAACGTTGACTATCTTTTATATATTACAAATATTCAACGGCATAGTATTTTGCATTAATGGCTCCTAGGCTGTTGCCTGTCAGAGGATAAATTCAAACAAAAATTGTCAAGCTGTTCATCCAGCTCATTTTACAAAGAAGTAAGAACTTTAAAATTGCAATGAGGAGTGCAATGTTACATGATAATTTTTAAATGTTCAGTAAAATGCATCGTATTGAAAACTCAGCACAAAGCATATTCTTCTTTCACATTTGAAATGCTTGTTTTAAAAAAGAATAATAATTTATTCTGCCTACATTTTTACACCGTCAGTCAAAGGTCAAAAGATTTTGGAAATTCTTGATGGAGAGTTGATTTGGGACAAACGTGAACTGATACATCGACGACACTAATGCCAATGAAACACTTCCACCTTGTGTATTGTGCTACCGCAGTACTTTCTGCGGGTTTCTATGACGTCCATAGCTTGCGCGTCACATCCCGCAATTTCCTTGTTCTACGCATTGCACGGCCGTTTCCGCAAACTATTACACATACCGAAACAACAATCGAAATATCACGCTAACGTTCGTGCTGCTTTTTTGTAACAACAGTTAGCCAATTCAGTGTGTGCTTGCTTTTCTGAGCATAGGGAAGAAACAAATATCCTCAAGTTTTTGTTTCTGTCAATGGATACGTACAGTATTTCTTCGCAAGAATGTCCATGCATGAATTGATGTAAGCATATTTATTTTGGTGACCAGTTATTAAATAGCTGTTTTCGTAAATAAAAGTCAAGGACTCCAACAGATTGTAGTTATCTTTCGTGTTGTTTTCCTGATTGGATGGATGACTTGACCAGCACAGATTTCTCTATTTCGATTTCATAGGCTTAAAAAAACTTATCAAAAGCTTTTTATCTCTATCATGTTACCGGCAATACGCAATGAGATTTATATCTCAAGGCTATGTCGTACTGATAATGAAAATAAGGGCAAACCGATAGATGTGAACGACTTTTTTGTAGACAGAAAGATGTCGTTTACATGAATTACTTTGGCCATTATTTTCATTATCAGGCTGTTCAGCAAATCTAATTTCGTACTGCATGTTGAGAGTTTTGAAGGTAACGGTCAATCTGAACACATATCCGTCAAAAGGCATTCAATTGAATTTCTTTAATGTAATCTTATTCTGTCACTGGGAGATTACATAGCATGCTAACTATGAATGTTGAACAAAGTTAGTTGCTCATAAAAATCTGTATTACTAAAAATGCCACCTTCTGTGGATTTGAAGAAGGGTTTAGTGTTTTTGTTGAAATAAAAAAGCTTAGAAACCACATCAACAAAAATGAAATTTTCAAGGAAAGATTGAGGGCTATTGCAATAAAAAGCGACTTCTGCAAAGTTCAGTTACGTTTGTCTAAAATGAGAATGCTTCTCTGTTAATTTGAAGAAACACTCTTGTATTTCAACATCGCGTTCGGCTGTACAAACGAATGCTTTCGAGAGTATGGCGAGAAAATCAATGTTGTCCACCAGTGGAAAGGTTTTATTTCATTTACTTGATTTTGAACTACTTTGGATTCCTTTAATTACCACATTACGCATCACGAGAAGTGCATGCATTTGCATTGTGTTCAAATGAAAGAAAGGGTCACTTTTAAACACGAGCCTCAGATGAAATATTCAACTGTTTTCGAGTCGGTAGGGAAAGTGACCCAATAACAGCTACCGCCGTCATTTCCTGCCCCCGCATTCCTGACACATGTTTTCTACGTGGTTGGTGTGCTATCTGTACTGAATTAAACTGAATCAATGAAAGTTTTATGCAGCTGGTTAAGCGTTTGTCTTCTTGGTTGAGTTAAGGTTAGCTTCCGCTGATTCAGTTTAAATCAGTATATTTAGCACCGCGACCACGTAGCGAACATGTGGTCAGGAATGCAGGGACAGGAAACGACCGCTGTAGCTGTTGTTGGGTCATTTCCCTTTCAGAATAGACCTGTTCATAACAAACAACTCATAACAGACCATTCGAAACAGACCACGTTCGCAACAGACCTGTTCATAACAGACCCGTTCATAACGGACAACCTTCATGACGGGTCTGTCATGAACGGGTCTGTTTCGACTAGTCTATTATGAGTGGTCAGTTATAAGAGGTTTGTTTCGAACGGACAACAAAACGGTTACAAATCTCAGTACTCAAGCGTCATCTTTTTCCGCTAATTTGTGAGTTAGTCTGTCATTTTTTATGTTCGTTGTTTGATTACGGAAGTTTTTGTTTTGACTTTTCGCATCCTTTAGATTTTTAGCTGTTTTCATTACTTTTTGAGGGTTTTGTTGAATTGTATTTTGTACTTCATGCACTTCGCAGAGCTGAAGATATCTGCTCAGTAGACGCCACATATACTCGGTAAACATCTTAGTGCCTAATTCATTGCTATGGATTTCTTTCGATACATATTGTTGATAGAAATTTTGTCAAATATTGCGTATTCTAGTACTTTGTCCGCGAACTTTCCTAATGGAAGCAGAAAAAGTCACTGTGTGAAAAACTTATTAACAGACATTATATCTGAAAACAGAAGTCGCTCTTTAAAAGTAGTGCTTTGTTTTCTTTCATTCGTTTAACAGAAATATCGGCTTATTTTTTGAGGAATTGTTTTTCAAAACCAGGTTTGAAATTGCAGTAATGTGTTTCTGTAGGAAGGCAGGCGTATGCCATACGTGTAATGAAAAGTGAGTAAGTTATTGGAGATAAATGCAACCAATTTGAAATATGCGTCTTGCATAGCACTTTACTTGAAATGCAATAACAACAATTTTTGCGATCTTGGAAAAATTATACTTTTTGCTTCGTGTATTGTTAACGTCACTTAGATGATTGTGCTTACAGTCAACGTTTCACTTAAAACTACGTTGTTATATTCATTTGCTGGCAACGACGTCGACGTTGAGTTATTTGTGTGAAGCGGGTGCACGATACACGAGGAGGTGAAACCAAACAGAATAAAACTGTCTTGACATTGAATGAAAAAGGCTCACTCCAAAATTACCATGGTCACTCTCTGGCATTTCAATATTTACTCTGTTTGATTTTTTCAATTTTAGGGAAAAAATGAAAGCATTTATATCCGTGAATTTTGTTTCCCTGAAACGATCACCATCTACGCTTCAACGTCTATCAGTTAATGAATGTACTACTGAAAATCGTTAACGTTTCAGACTTGAACACGACATTGGCTGGTTTGAAAGGTTCTCCATTGTACTATTGCACGTGAAATTGCTTTTAGGAATCCATGTGTGCTGTATGTGTTTTCAGCACTTTAGCGAGCTGTGTTTCTGATTCCATTGCCGATCAAACGCATTAGACAAAATTTCCTAAAACCAATTTTTTAACCCTTTAGAGACCTCGCGAGTCACGTACGTGACTCGCAGTGCTTCAGCCGAAAATCGCCAGCCAATAGTGCTAGAGAGCTAATCGAAGCATCAAAAGATGCAGAAAATCTTGTACTTTCGATTACAAAATTTAGGTCAGTTTGGAATTGTCAATTTATGGGGCAGTGGGACGTCACGAGGTGGTCCCATTGAGGTTTTGGGGGTCTGTAAAGAAAGCCCAAGGACCAATTTACCCGTTTTTTTCCATTTAAAAGTAGCTAAACAAACATCCGTTTTTTTGAGACTTTGATTGATTCTCCAGGGCAAACTATCGGCAAGTTATAGTTCAAATTCGTCCTTTTAAGCTACTACAGTTGCTTTCGTGGTCCTTAAAAGGACTATCGTAAAAAACAGAACTTCACGCACATCCACACGCAATGTTATAAGATAAACTTTATATATGCAAAGTACGGCAGACAGATTCAGGCGGGCATATCCCTCGAAAGCTTCATTTCTGGACGACATGGACAGGAAATCACTGCTAATAGTGTTTGCATTTTCAAAACATTTTAGCAAAAAGTACGAAAATAAAAAAGTTGTGTATAACGCCTTTGTGCTTTTAAAAAATGTTTTAAATCTACTGAAGCAAAAAGAAAATCTTACAAACCGGTTAAACGCTTAACAGGCTTCGGATTTACAGCCAAATTGCGTTGGCCAGAACTCCCAGCTGTGCAGGCCACGTTTATCGGTTTAAGTGACTCATTCAAACTGTTGATTGAAACCGCTATCCGACAATTGGCGCCAGTTTAGTTTTTCGGCCTCGGTAATAATAATATAATGGTCAAAGTGCGTGTTTCAAACAACATTTGGCGTGATTTATCTCAGTCTTGCTTTAGTGTTCCATCATTTTACGCGTAAGTTTGTGTTTGCAATTTACAGGGTTGAAAATGGGCAACTGAAGCGAAATCGATTTCCTTGTAAAGCTTTTTGCAAGTAGATTTAGCCGCTTTGCACTTGCGGTAAATTGTCGCTGAAATGTGGATGCGTGCAGTCAGATTTACCACAGAGTTATGAAACCACAGCGTGACAGGCAGATTCATCGAAAACTGCCCTTCTCTGTATACAAAGTAGTTACCATTCTAATTGTACACTTCAGTTATGAACTGCCAGATTGAAGTAAAATTCAAGCTTGTTACGCTTGCAGCATTTAAACTTTATACGTTGGTGCTACCAACAAGCTAAATTAATTTTGAAGTCTTTATCTAGGGCAGTGATTCCCAAACGCCGTGCCGCGGCACGGTTCCGTGCCGCGAGGACCCCCTACCGTGCCGCGAATCGACAGTGCTGCACAGCAGTAAATATAAAGCGAAGATTGATTTTTGGTGTTGCCGAGCAAGGATCTGCGGGCCAAAGATGAGCGGACTGTCATATTTTGCGATCCAGATCCAGTCCTGATTTTTTAGAACTCAGTCCAAGTCCAACCACAGTCCAAAAATTTTTCAAGTCCAAATGAAATCGGGAACATTGGAAAAATGAAGCCTTTTCACAACAAAAATGCCCCATTTCTTTTCCATTAACTCAGTCCAAATCTTGTCCGGATCCTAAATTTTGAAGTGCTTTACACTCCGGGTCTAATCCAAATTCAACAAAATTTGCTATACATGTTCCAGAACCAGGATGGTCTGATCGAAAATTCAGATATCGGTCTGCGTGGGTTGGTTTTCTGTAAACAGTATAGTCCAAATAGCTTTTTTAAATAGCATTGAACCTACTGTTCAATTTACAAAAGAAACAGAAAGTGATGGAGTTCTGGCGTTCCTAGATGTGAAACTAACCCGTGAAAATACCGGCTATTTGGACTATACTGTTTACAGAAAACCAACTCACACAGACCGATGTCTGAATTTTCGATCAGATCATCCTCTACAACATAAAAAAGCGGTTATTAAAACATTATTATGCAGAGCAGAACGTCTGCCCTCCAGTGAAGCCAACTACAAAGAAGAGATAATCGCGTTCAACTAGCACTCAAGAACAATGGTTATCCGTCTGCACCGACGACTCTATCACAAATTTCGAACAACACCAAGAAAACGACAGCGAACAGATCCTCAGTGGTACTACCATATCATCATGGACTATCGTAAAAGCTGCGAAGATGCCTAAGTGATCGCAAAATCAAAGCGTTTTTTGAACCGATGCGAACATTGGCGACAAACTTCGAAATGGAAAAGATCCTGTCCACCTATTTGAATGTCAAGGCGCGGTATATTGCGTACCGTGTGGTAATTGCGACCAAAAGTACTTTGGAGAAACAAAAAGGTCATTCAACACACGTAAAAAAGAGCACATTAACTATATAAAACACTTTCACCCAGAAAAGAGTGCTCTTGCTAAACACACATTAGAATTGGATCACCGAATGAACTGGTCAAAAACTCAGATTGCTGCTTTTGAGAACGATTTTAGAAAAAGACGTTTTATTGAATCATTTTTGTTAATTCCACGCCCAACGTCATTAACGAAAAAATTTCAGATATTTTCCCAAATATCTATAAAGCGACATTTGGCTGTGACTGACTTGATATGATATTATGTTTTGATTCGTTTTTTAGACTCAACGCACAGTTTCTTTTTATTGCTGTTATTTTATCTCCATTTTATCTTATTTTACCTTGCTGTTATTTTATTCCGCTTTATCTGTTCTCCCTTATCTAATGTGCATCTTCAACGTAATCAATGTTATCACCACGTCATCCAATCACACGCGTTTAGTGGATTTCAATGCTTCCCTGCTCCAGTCGCCATTTGCCCTGATGAAAGCCTGCTGTCAATTGGCTGAAACGTTGGTGTCGTTTTTACTTTTACAACAGTTGAGCGAAGACTTTTATTAAAATTTGCTCCAGTCCGGATTCAGTCCAATCCAAGTCCAGTCCATCTCTGCTGCGAACCCACACTTGCACGCCGCAGAGTTTAGGAAACCTGATAGTCACAAAAACTATCAAGATCATAACAGACTTCAGTTGGAAAAAAGCAAAGTTTCACCGGTTGTACTGCAATGATTATTTAGAACTTGGATTTCACTGGACTGGAGATGAACAGATGCCTAGACCGCCATGCGTGTTTGCGGTCAGAAGTTGCCCAATGAAGCAATTGTTCCAACTAAATTGAGAAGACACGTCATTACCAATCACTCTAACCTTCAAACTAAAACGATGGTTTATTTTCAAAGATTGTTGCAAGCTAATTCAAGGCAAAGGAAACTATTTCAGAAAGCAATGA
>Ga0210059_1009084_pt1 | contig 15567 bp, 14 predicted proteins | sample Ectturendosymbi2_FD_188042 | JGI IMG/M metagenome (GOLD analysis project Ga0210059, IMG submission 188042) | Ecteinascidia turbinata endosymbiont from Florida, USA - Sample 2 (SPAdes) (version 2) | ecosystem: Host-associated > Tunicates > Ascidians > Unclassified | place: Key West, Florida... | reverse complement strand
CATGATGAGTGAGAAATCGATGAAAGAAACTTAAAAATTATGAATCTAGCTGTCTTCATCCTACAAGGATATAAAATTTGGGGAAAGAAACAACTGCTCAGTCAACATCAGATATGCTGCCAAAACATCAGACGTCAGACCTTTCTCTCAAAACATCAGAAGTGGTAGCACTGATGCATATCATCCACGTGTGTACATTAGGAAGGTCCCAGCTTTGTGACGTAAAAACTACACATCAATCGACACTGTTGGTAGTTCAAATGTCATGCTTGTTTCCACACTGGCAGAGCATGACAGCACCCAGCTCTTGTTATATATGGTAGCGCAAAACACGCAGGAATGAAGAAAGCTGCTTCAATATTTCTCAAATCTCGAAAATTCATAACCGCTTGGTTTGATAACGAATGTGTTGCTACGCCTGTGGTACTGCCAAAGAACATTTTGCAATGCACCTGATCTCGACTTACAGTACAATGTTGGTGAAAACTAAGAAATAAACATCAATATTCTGATCGCTAAGGGGGGTGCTTGAACCCCTTCAGCACCCCCCCTGGCTGCGCCTTTGTGTACACTGTAGACACGGTACTGTAGTTCAGCCTGCTTCCATTAATATCCTATTTGGATGTAAATAAGCACAGCAACATAGCGGAACGCACCATTTGGATTTTATCAGAGCTGTCAGCTGGAGTGCACAAAATGCCGAATCGCGTTGGTCGCACGTGCATGTCACTCTTTACATTAGAACACTTCAGTTTTCATGCATTTTATAAGACGTATGTGTTACAGCGCGATTTGATGTCTTTTTCAAGTCGCTTAACATCACAAAGACGATAAATATTTTTCATGCACATTTCCGTTTTTTGAAAAAGTTACAAATCTTTTTAATGCTGTTGGGCATCATGCATGCGGCCCCACCCCTACCAAAATCTCCATTGATATCCTCTTACCAGTAGCAAACACATTTGGCCTAAAATTACTTCACAAAATGATTTCAATCTATTTTTACTGTTGGCGGGTGGAGCACGTATCTTTTCAATCTCCCCTTGTTTACCCTTGCCTACATACCCACACAGAGTTGTAAAAGGGCCTCATTTTGACGCCTGAACCCGGCCCAGGCCGAAATCACAAGCCCAAACTCAGCACGAGCCCGACATTTATTTTTGAAGCCCGATTTAGGCTCAAAGGCCAAGTTTACCGAGGGAGTTTAGATATGCGCAACTGTGGAGTAACAAAAAACGTTGTGTGCAGGTGTAGTTGCAGGTACACGGTTTATCACACCGAAAATAGCAACCACCTTGAACAAAACATTGGCATAATCTGGCACAAACATAGCATGTTAGTCAACGATAATACTGCGGGGTGTGGAATATAATGTTTCTCAAGCAAAAAAGAAACTATCGTGAAACTATCTACGATGGCGCTATAGGCATAAAAGAAACTAACTGGGATAGCTCTATAGATATGAAAAGAAGACTCGTAGGCTTCTTAAAACAAGTCAAGAATCGCGTGAGTGATTGATCTTTTCGACGCAACGCCATCGCGTGCTAATTTTCTCACCGCTGTCGCCTTCTCAACAACAGTGTGAGACTAATCACAGCAGAGAATAAAAGAACGCAGCTGTGTTTGCAAACAGAATCAGCTGAGGAAAAATCAGTCGCTTCACTCACAGAAGTTACCGCGGTGAGCACAACAAATCTATGTCACGAAAGAAAAAAGTCGTTACTCTTAATGTTATAAAAAAGTTTTGTATGCAGGCCCGAAATATTTAGACCAACTTAAGCCCGAGCCCGGCCCGACCCGAAAAGCCCGGCCAGGCTTATGACTCTGCACCATGTTAAAAGCTTCATTCTAAGAGTTCTACTTGCATAACGACGCAAAAATATATTTGAGATTAAATCAAAATTCACAACGGTGAATTGGCAAAAAAGTACCAAGTTTCACCTTCAACACGGAAATAATGTCCAACGAAATTAGGTGTGATGTATCTTTAAAGCAAATGTTTCGCACTTGGATGAAAACATTGCTGCATTGTGGTTTTAGTTAAACTCAAGTAAATCAGATGACTTACGAACCAATGCATTCAGCACAAGCACAAAGTGTAAGAGTCACAGAAAAATATCTTTTGGATTTGTTGGTCGCCATAGTCGTGACATTGCAAGAAGTTAGGATAAATGTATATTTTATTCTTATTTCCGAGTCAAGTCCCTAGTTTTGAGCAATAGGTCAATATACAATTAAGTAAATACTGTAGGCTATTTCTACAACGTTTTGATTTAAATCCTGTTCACTAATGGCTGAAAACTGTCTTTTGCTAAACTCCTCGTCCCAAAACTAAGTCTCCACAATAGTGCTGCTTTTTGTCTTCGGAAAAAGCTTCGCAGAGATTTGCCTGAAAATCTAGCTTTCTAACATTATATACACTAGCATCATTAAATTATACGCTGTCTGTTTTTGAATACGTGACAACCAACGTTACGGCAAAGCCAGTTACATTTCTGCACGGAACAAATCATGGCTGTACTGTGGTCTCTCATACGTGTAGCTGTAATACTCTCACTGTTACAAGAAAATAACCTTTCTAACAGTATACCACACAGGGTAAAATCTCGGACAGAAGCAGTTAAACATCTTTCATGGTCTCAAGAAACTTGAAAAATGGTAAATATTATTTTATCGAAGCTAAAATTTATAAACTAATATCACACCAAAGTCTGTTTCAACATGAACTTGGCTATATTATGTGGCCAACCATATAGCATGAAAAGCTCTTCACTCAAAAAGTGACAAACATCACTTTTATTTTTGAAACCTCTCCAAATATAAAATCTAAAGAGAAAAAGTGGGGGGTCATGGCATATTATGTCCCCCCCGTCTGAAAAGGTGGGGGGGACACGTCCCCCGTGTCCTCCACCAAATTGCGCCCATGTCGGCACCGTTTAGGTCCTGCGGTTGCAACAAATCAAAATGATCAGAGAACGGTCTATCTTTCTTTGCAAGAGAACATGCATTTCTGAATAATTTGCTAGTGCCCACATATTCTGATTTATGCAGCTGGTCAATGGCATTTGGTAGCGAGTTGTTTTTTGCCCTTTCTAGAATGTTTTCTACATTGACGTGAAACTGTCATTTCGCATGTATCAAACATTTTTTCCTTAACGAAGTTAATTAATTGAGCAGATCTTGAATGACCTGAGAAAGTCACGGAAGTCGTTGACCATTCTTTGGAAACTTTAAGCCCCTTCGCTTTCATTGCGCCTAGATTTGTCACATTGGAACATATTTTGCAACCAATTTTTCCTGAAGCGCAATTGCGCTAGGGATAACACTTTATCTTATTCTCCCACATCTCTTCCGTCAAAATATCAGGCCAAGCGGTTTTAATCTGCTGGTTGGGCCCTTCAGTTGGAGGTAAAGATGACGCAACTCCAATGGCAGCTACGCTTTGATCCTGAAAATCAACTTCCACATCTACACTCTTGCTGTAAACCATTTATTATATTTCAAACATGGGATGATTAAGCCTAGCCCTACTCATCTGTACTGGCTACTGTCTACCAGTGGTGTACAGAATCCGGATTTTGGAATCCAATCCGGCCGGATATTAGGAATTTTTTGGATTTGGATTGGATATCGTTTCCACTTCAACCGGATCCGGATTATCCAAATGAAATAAACTGGGGACATAGAAAAAAGTTGAAATGGATTAATAATTTTATGAAGAAAAAATATACTAATTGCAAATGATGTTGGTGAAAATTTATTTTCTATATTTTCTCGGTTCAATGCAATCTTCCCTGCCGCTTGGAATTTTAACTTTCAGGCTGAGGAAGAGGACATCTCTCAACATTCAAGCAACATGCACTGTAGGTTGGAACTGTGTGAAGATGAAAATGATTCTATTGTTTTGGTATGACGCAGCCCGTCGTTATTCAGATGAATCTTGTTTCATCTTTGAAATGCATTTGCTAGTAGATCATAGCAAAATAATGGTGTATAAGGCATTACTAAAACGTCTTTCAGCTTGGAAGTTGAACCACGCACACCAGTTTCTGTCTGAAGAGCATATAGCTAACAAGTACTGAACTGTAGTCTAACTCGAAGTGGCCTTACCTAAAAATTACGTAATGAGCATGGTAAAAATGTATTGACTTCTTGACATAGGAAGTTCAGTTGTGAAAGAGGTTGAAAAGAAAAAGAGATTTACGTTTGAATGAGTGATTCCTTGCATTGCTTTAAAGTTTAAACAATCAACATTGTGGACATAAAATTTTTGTGCTCTTTTTGTCACTGTTAAATTAGCGTACAGTACAATACCTGTTGTTATTGCAAGGAGTCCAGCAGGTACACACATTTAGGATAGTTGCAGCATTATGCTATTGTTTGATTTGGATATCCATTAGAGAGCATATGACAATTGCGTACAACTAGGCCTAAAATCCAGTACCATTTAGAAAAAGATTTGTGCATTTCTTGTCAACATCTAGCCTATCATGAACCGATTGTGGCGGGGAGTGTGGCGGCAGGTAGATGGCGCCACATGTAAATAAATGGTCACCGCTAGATGGTGCTCATAAGTTACAAGTCACTGTGATAGACACCACAAACGAATTATCATAGTTATCCTATCCCTATATAATTATAGTGCAACCTAGCAGTACTAGAGTGAACTCGACGAGGGAGCTCTATTGCTGCTGGTTGCTTTCCTGTTAGTTAATGCTCCGAATTGCCATCTTTCTCTTGTGCTTGCCTCAGTAGTTCAAGGCGATGCAGTCAACTGCAACAGGAGTTATCCATGGCATTTAAGACAAAATATGTTTGTTGGCAGTGTCTGTTTTCTTCATCAGGCAAAAACACTTCTGCAAATTTCTGCCCTTAGGTGAACATGGTTTGGTTCAAATGGTGACATGAGAAGTTCGGAATGCATGACCTGCTTAGAATGCATGATCTGCTAACCATGACGTCTGTAACAGCTTAGTTTAATGGATGAGTGCTGTCATCGTTTCAGTGCGGACAAGCTTTTAGTCTTTTTCGTTCTTGTCTGCAATGTGTGAACTGTAGGTTAAACCTAACACTTGTAGTTATCCCAATCTCAAGCCTTAGCCCTTGTTATTTGCGCATCGTAGCCTACTTGTCATGTGACCACTTCAATCAATTTTGTCTGACAAGAGGCAAAATAACCACAGTTTTGAATACCAAATATATTGGCTAATGTGTAATTGATTGAGCAGTTTCGGATTGGATATCGGAGTCCATAATTTTGTATTTTCGGATATGAATTGGTTATGGAGTCGATGAAAAAATTTCGGATTGGATCAGGATTGCAAAATGTCCATATCCGTGCACCAGTGCTGTCTACTGACTCTGCACATTACGCCTGTGAAACTACTGTATTCTTGAATGGAAAATACACATATATACATTTCTAAAATTTGACCACAGTCAAAAAAACCCAGATTTTCAATAAAAACCCCAGATAAAAAATAGAAAAACCCAGATCTAGTGAAAAAAAACAGCAGTGGCAACACTGCTAATTACCAGTGTTGCCAGATGGTTGTCACCTAAACCTGCTGAATCGTGTCACGAAAAACTGTTAGATCCTGCTAAAAACCATGTCACAAAATTTTAGCTAAAATCTGCTAAAAATAGTGAAATTCTGCTAAAAAAACTGGTATTTTTGAGGTGTTTAAATAAAGACTTGTAAAGCTATGTATCAATTTTTGGTCTTGCCCCCACTATCAATGGATCAGACATTAGGCCTACGACTTCCTGGCGTAACTGAACCGCCTGGAAAAATCAAATGTGTCGTGGGATAAAAATATATCCTGCTACTGTAGTTTTTTAAACCCAATGCGCTCACTAAGCACACACGCAAATCATTTAGGCTTCACCAAGCCATCCAGTTGCTTGTTATTATGATGCAATATTCTTCTTGAAGCAGCTTCGCGGCGCCATAATACAAACTCCAATAGTAATGACAATCAATTGCATATTTATGCATCCAAACGATTAAAGGCAGCTAGTTGTGCATGTTGGTCTTTGTGTTGCCCCATATAAAGCGTCAGAAATAAGGTAAATAATTTTTTGATGAAGAAGGTGTAAAAGTGTTCATCTCTCAAAATTATTGGAACAAATATTTGGCCAGGAATTTGTTACCTGCTAAACCTGCTAAACGGTTTTCAAAATCCTGCTAGAAAATCAGCTAGCTGCTAGATTGAAAAATTTCCAGCTAACAGTGAGAAAAACCTGCTAGATCTAGCAGCAAAACAGCTAAAATAGCAACACTGCTAATTACTCCTCTGAAACGAAGTTAGCAATGTTAAGATAAATGCAAACAATCAGACGAAGCGTGGAGTACGCAAATACCATTGTTGATGTCACAAACAGTAATTAAACAACCATGCTACGATACTATACACGAGATAACTTGTCATTTCTTCAATTGTGCTACTCCAGGCGCTACTCGTAGAAATTGAAATGAAAAATCTAAATCTTCAAGTAACGTTACTAGCGCAAAAAGGTGTGGGAACGCGTTCCCACCCCACTACACCCCTGTGTGTAATAGTTTCCGTGACCCTCTGACAAAACGTTTGGAGGTCCTATACTAAATCATTTCGTCCTAAGAAGAAACGTTGAGGTGACATACATCATCCGGGGAGCACAAGTGCAATGAAATTGAGGTTAGCGCTACTACGGTCATGTCGACATTCACCAAACCTGCAAAGGCCATGATCATTTCCGGCCGGTTAAAATAGATGGAACCGGAAATAGCTGTCAGTGTCACTGTTTGTTGCCACAGCTCTCTGTCAACACATCTACATAATTAGATTTGCTCTCCAGATTCAAAATCGGCAAAGCTTCGATTCTGAATTAATTGGAACTTCAGCATTTTGTGACGTTTGTGTTAATTGATTTTCATATCCTGTGCTTTATTTGCTGATCACACCAATCGCCAATTGGTGAACACTTTACACTAATGAGCCAAATGCAGAAAGATTAGTTAAAAGTTGTTTAGCTGGACTGTGAAATCGCAGAGTGCGCCGGTAGCCTGAATTGGAACGAGGAATCAAAACCCGCTCGGCCAGGAAAAATTACCTTTCTAAATTATGTCAACCCGCGCCCGCCCCACCCACACTGCTTCCGTCCCAAACATGCACCTGTCAGAGTGTGCCTGAAAACCGCTAAAGCTCATGCAACAATGTGTTTCATCGCCAGTGGCAACTTAGTCAGTTGTTCATTTCAAAGCAAACAGAAGCTCTTAAAACACTTTTAAGTAAAAACGTGAAACATTTTGGTCAGCCTTAAAAGCTTCGTTCTTAGCTTTAAAAGTACTGTTGAAAAAGAGTATGTCGTTCACTTGCGAACTCTTTAAATTTGCTCTTCTGCAATTCACAACATGGCCAGCCATACTAAACACTCGTTCGCTAGAGCGCTATTTGCCATGACCCAGAACGTATTTCTTGCATGTTCGCTGAGAGCTGGATGCTACAATCTATAGTTTCGCCACCACTAGAGAGTGTCGGTGCACCCTTGCACCGTAAGCTCTTTATGCCATTGAATTTCTTTCTCATGTCCCTTTCACATGCATTGGGTCATCATTCAGCTACCCGCACAAAGAATATTTATCCCACACCTGCTCCGCACCAAGTTCAACACCCACCTAACCACCCCGCACACGCAAGCGTAGCTCTGCGGGTTCCCGCCCTCGACCCTTCCCCCCCGCAAATGCGGGTACCTGCAACCAACGCGGGTTAACCCGCCCCGCGCAGGACTCTAGTGGCTACACCAGGGTCTCCAAACTTTTTGTCCGAGGGCCACATAAGCTTTTACACTGCAGTCCGAGGGCCGGACATCGTTAGTAATGTGACTGTTTCCGAATATGTCACATTTTACCAAATCAACAAGTTTTTTATAAATATGTTCTTTTTCATCATTGACAAAATGTCTCCGCGGGCTGGACTTGGCTCGCAGGCCGTAGTTTGGAGATCCCTGGGCTACACTCATGGAAAATCTTTAAACAATGCTTTGTTATTTCGTTTCAAATAACAACGTCAATGTTCAATACCTGTTCAATCGGATTGCTGCATACACAGCTTGCCAGAATTGAATTACTTGATTGCTGGGCCCATTAAAGACACCTGGATAAAGGAAGCGCTTCGAATCAAGTTTTATTCTTGGTTCTATCTGTTTTGACCAATCCACAAATGAACTCATCCAAAGTTTGCATGCGTTCGTACTTTGGTGGGAAGGTTGCGCTGTATCGCATGGGTTCGCCAAGCTGTTGTTGGATTGCCGTCTTTTCAACAAATTACTGCTTGTTTCGGCGACAATATCTGAAGTGTATCTTGAATTCCCACCGCAAGGCTGAATCGATGCACTTCCTCTTGTTTTGCGAAAAGGCGTCAAACTTGAAACCAGTGCAAACTCGTACAGCAAGACACCACAAACCATGGAAAAAGCAATTAGCAGGTAGATCATGAGTATTATTCGCAATTTAAATTTTTTACACAACATTGTTAAAATTCCAAATCTACTTTGAATAAATATTTATCAAAGTCAAGTGGTTAATGCAACCACGGATTCGTTGTAAGGAATCCGCTTCCAATATTGTTGACGAATTTTAAACCTGGCTTCTAGGAAGCTTTTTTATGAATTTTGGTTGAAGAAACAAATGTTAATGAAACCTCTAGATACTCGAATACACAGAAGTTACTTTGTTATTCATTTCTATTTTATTTGGAAAACATAATTTTTCTTTCATAGAAAACATCTTGTACGTGCAACAAGACTTGCTTTTATGTTGGAAAACGGAAAATTCTATTTAAAGTTTCACACTAAGGTAAACACGTCGCATGCATGCGTTTAGTCTGTTAAAGTTGAAAAGACAACGATTCTATTCATACATGGGCATTGAAGTACTTGGTCTCCACACTGGCGACGCAGTCGAACCTATATCAGCATTTTCAGCAAATGTTTTTGATAGGAAATGAATTTCACGTATCACTACGCATCCTCAGTCCTGAAATCTGCAAGCAACTGCTTACAGGTGGAATGCTGAAGGGCTAAAGCAAGAGCAGAAAAAGCAAACAAACTCAATAATAAGATGAATAAATCAAAAGGCAAGCTGCCGCAAGTGGAAAAAGTGGAAAATATGCCGTTCTCAAATACTTGCTTTCACTAAAACTGAAAAAAATTAAAGAAAGCTTATAAACGGCAGCGCAGACTTAAAACCAGACTTACATCTCGCAAAACATTTACTGCATCTGCCTTTTCAAATATTGAACATGATAGATAATTTGTCATATTTGAGTTGACTGATTCACACATGATTTGCTGTTTCTAACGTGGAATCGGTGGTGCCGATTCTCCGATTTCCTTCCAAAACGACAGGTCTCTCTATAATACTAGCTGTTCTTATCAGGTTCGCATTGTGACCTCATGAGCTAACTTCAGTTTCTTGTTAATTACTGAAAGATTATTTGGTTCAGTTTTCTGGAATCGTTTGTCAGGAGGAGGAAGGCCACAGCAGGTGCACATAAATTGCAAACAATTAGCAGCACTACTGACACGTGCCAACAAGAACATTTACTTTATTTCACTGTTTGCAGTGTGTCAAAACTAAAAAAGTGTGTGCAGAAGTGTAATATTATTCAATGTCAAGGAAATACTATTATCAGTCAGCTGTAAACATGTAAAGTCGTACATTAAACTTAGTTAAATGATTGTACAGTTTAATGAATGCAAAATTCTAGAAAAAACAACAACATATTTTTGTTTAATTTTAATAATAGTAAGATTCTATCAAAAGTATTACACTGTACATGACTAAGCAAACAAAACAACCTTTAGCTGTTGATCCAAAACAGCATAATGCCAATATTTACAGACCAGGTGTTACGTGAAGTACATGCGCCACTGCGCTTGCGGGCATAATTATTTGAGGCGTTTGTTGCGTTCATTTCATTGCGTAATGATGCCTTTATCTGTCTTGGTCGTGTGTGTTATAACATTCAGTTTGGCGAAGGTTCTCTGGAGTTGAGGTTTGATCCAGTTGTTTGGGTGCGAGAGAGTTGGTTGTTGTCGCTGGTGAAAGAGTTGGTGAAAAGCATTTGTCCGCGTAGAAAGCTTATTGCCGTGTGAATTCGTTAATTTTTCTATTTTCCATTTTCCGCTTGTTCTTTGGCGTGAGTTGTTTTCTTATTAGGGTGGAGATATTCCATTATTTTCCACGAACGTGCTCGAAGTATAGAAGGCGGGTGCGCTTCGCGCCCAGAGATGGACGACGATGACCTAGACACGTCGGAGATTATAGGGATTCTCAATCTTTCCGAGCCCTGAGAAAGCGAAAATCGAAAACCGATTCAACTGCTGGCTCCGGTGAAAGTTGCAGCAAACAAAACAAAGCCGTGAATTTGCTCCCGGTTGTTTTAGAAAGCAAGACAGGCAGGGAGGTAAAAGCTTATAGCCCTGTGTTTATTCATAACTGCCTTGAAAAGTGCATAGGCTCGTACAAGAGTTGCTCTCCGTTGAGAAATGGCAACCTGATTGTGAAATGTTGCAGTGTGCAGCAGACGACTACAGTACGCTTCTACGATGCACGAAGGTAACAGATGGCGCTGTGTCGGTCGAGATAGCGGCTAGTTCGATGCGACCGTTAGGCGCACGGGGCGGTATCTATAACGTATCTTCAGATATCTCCACAGACGATCTCACGGCATGCCTTGCAAGTCAAGGGGTTAAATTTGTGAAACGTTTTCGTTTCAAAAGTAGTGATTCTTCTGAGTTGAAGGATTCTAAATCTGATTTTCTGCAGTTTACTACTGCTGTCCTCCCTGGTGAGGTGAAAATTGGATACTTGTTTTTCCGCGTGAAACAGTATGTTCCGAGACCATTACGGTGTTTTAGGTGTAACCGCTATGGGCATGTCGCTGGCCATTGCCGAGGTAAACTTCGCTGCTCAATTTGCGGTGGCAAACATAAGTATAGCGAGTGCAGCGCTGCTTCTCCAATGTCCAAACTGTGGAGGCGGTCACTCCGCGAATGATAAAATCCGCCCGAGATACAAACGGGAAACTGAAATCCTTAAACTAAAAACAGAGGCGAAACTGTCCTGTGCTGATGCCTGCAAAGCACATAGAATTGCCAAAAGTCCTCCCGTTCCGAATATGGCTTCACAATCCGCTTTTCCCCCTCTTGCGAAAAAGACAGGAGTAGATCGAACACAAGCAAGATCTATTGTTGGTGCCACTCCATTTCCGCATGCCGCTGGTGTCCCACCGGATCAAGACGAGATGATCATTACTGAACAACTTGATTTTTCCAGCCTCTTGTTTGGCAACCTGGTGACCTTCCTCGCCTTTTTAGCGGACGTCATCAGGCAAACCATGCTGGCAAAAGACAACAACGAGAGTATTGACGTATGTCAAATTATCACTAAGGCAGCTGGTGATCGCGAGGGTCTACCAGTAGATGCCGACCAGTTACAACTTCTTTTTAACAATGGGTTTTTCAATACTACAATGGGATTCCCGCTCCATCCTTGAAAAATGGCATGAATTAAAAAACTACCTTTCTGCACTAGACGACTTACCTGATGCACTCTGCATCCAAGAGTCTCATCTGACACCAAAATACCAGCCTTCACTCCCCCACTATCAGGTAATTCGTAAAAACCGGCCTCTTTCCAAAGGGAAAGGTGGTGGCCTAATGGTTTGTGTCAAGACGTCTTTAGATTTTTCAAACATTGATGTCACTCTTCATGCCAGCAGAAATCTGGAAGTTCTAGGCATTGCTGTACACGGTTTTTCCATCTTTAACATTTATAACCCCCCTCAAGCCTCTTGACCTCCACCTCCCTTGATTTTTTATCCAACTTTGCAAAAGTAATTCTCTGTGGTGATTCTTAACGCCCACCACGGGATGTGGGGAAGCGAGTACACAAACTGCAGTGGCAGATCTTTGGTAGAGGCTCTCGACGTATACGATTTAGTTGTCCTAAACACTACTACGCCAACGCATTTTTCACTCACTGGACGTAATGCATGGAGCCTGTTAGACTTGGTCCTTGTCTCTAGCTCATACGCTTCCCTCTGCACATGCACAGTAACAAGCGAATTCTTGGGCAGTGATAATTCTGTTGTTCTAACTAATGTCAATGCGAACACGACACCGGAAGACCATGGTGTCCCGAAATGGAACTTCTCCAAAGCAGATTGGAAGAAATTTAGCGCAGCCTGCGATCAAACTTTGACTTCTTTCTCCATCTCACTGAGCTACGCCTATTGCCTCTTTGAAACTAGTGTTCGCGAAGCTGCTCTGGAAGCTATTCCACAATCCAAGAAGTCTCTTAAAATCGCTGTTCCATGGTGGAATAAGTAGTGCGACGCTGCTGTGAAAAAGAAAAAGCATGCCTTCAACAGAATGAAACGGACTTGGCTTTTATGTGATATTAGTATTTGCAAACGGTGCACAACCAGGGCTAGAAGGGTTATATTAGAGGCAAAGTCGTCATCCTGGCGACAATTTTGCACATCGCTAACATCCAACAATAATCTCTCAAAAGTTTGTAAGGTAATCAAAAGCTTCTCCGGTCACCGCTCCCGCTATTTCATCCCAACGTTGCATGCCCAAGGCGTTTCTGCCAAAAATAAACAACACAAATCCAACATGCTCGCAAACCAGTTCGCTTTATCCAGCAGTTGTCTAAATTATCCGCAGCGTTTTGTCAACGTGACCCTACCAATCCAAACGCCACTATTGCGAAATGCGATGTCCCATACGACGCCAATTGATCCAGATCTAAATCAAGATTTTTTCATTAATGAACTTCTCTCCGCTATCAATGACACTAAGAACACTACACCCGGACCAGACAACATCTGCTACGAAATGTTTAAACATATGTGCATAAAATCTCTGGAAGTCATGCTACAGTTGTTTAACAATATCTGGTTCACCGGCAAAATTCCTCCATCCTGCCTACACTCCGTTGTTGTCCCTGATCCAAAGCCAAACAAACCTGCGCACTTACCGTCTTCCTACCGCCCAATATCCCTGACCAGCAATGTTTGTAAGCTTTTAGAAAAAATGATTGTGTGTCGCCTCAACTGGTTTTTAGAGTATCAATAATGTCCTTCATATCTCGCAGTCCGGCTTCCGACAGCGCCGCAGAACGGCGGATCATCTTCTCCGTCTCCATGACGCAATCCGCAAGTCCATGGCGAACAAACACAACGTTTTGTCTGTCTTTATTGACATAGAAAAGGCCTACGACATGGTAAACAAACAGGTTCTTCTATCCAAGCTGCACAGCTTTGGCATTTCAGGTCGAATGTTTCATTTCATCCACTCATTTCTTTCCAATCGAACCTTCCAAGTCCGCATTGGCTCAACTTTATCCGTGACTAAACGCCTAGAAAACGACACTCCGCAAGGCAGCGTCTTTAGCCCCATACTCTTTCCTTTGATGATAAACGTTATCTCCCAAAGCGAATCACCTCTCATGCTGCCCTGTGCGCGGATGACGTTTGCTTCTGGGAATGTGGCTCTGATATAACCTTCTTAAACCAGCTGTGTCAATGTTCTTTAACAAAAGTGTGCAAATGGTGTGAAGACTGTGGTTTCAAACTGTCTAGCACCAAATCTGCTGCTGTCCTGTTTACAAGGAAACACAATCCAGAACCTATTTCCTTGCGTCTGCAGGACGGTACCCACCTTCCACTAAAAAATGAATACAAGTACTTGGGGGCTAACGTTTCAATGAAACGGTTCTTATTCGACGCATATACAGAAAGTTGTGGCGAAATGCTGGGCTCGGCTCAATGTTATTAGGATGTTGAAAGGTACGTCCTGGGGTGCAGGTAAACGTCGATTACTTACTGTCTATAGGTCGCTTGTTAGATCTGTAAGAGTATGGTATGGAGGCCTATTTTTTCGCGTCTCCCAGTCTATTAAAACCATTACAAAAGATCCAAAATGATGCACTGCGCTTGTGTACTGGAGCCCTGGTCAGCTCTCCAGTGATTTGCCTTCATCACGCTTGCCATGAGATGCCTTTCAACATTAGGCACAAGTTCCTGTGCCTGAAGTTTAAAGCCCTTCTCTTGTCGTTCAGTGACCTGTCGTCAACTGAGGATTGCTGGCAGGAACGTTTTCCTGACTCGCCTGGTTTCTGTTCTTTTCATATGTTCACAAAGACTGAGGTTGATCATTCCGTTTTCGCCGCCGCTCCGGTGCGCATCCCGAATACTCCTCCTTGGTCGATACAAAAACCCGTCATCGACCTCACGCTCTTACAGTTTGTCCGTCAGAGGGCATCTGCATTCGTTGCACCGGTTTTCTCTTCGCATTTGAAAAATATCTATGATCAGTAGATTGTTAAAATCTATACAGACGGATCAAAAACCTCTGAACGAGCCGGTTGCGGTATATACATAGCGGATAGGAACTTACGATATTCTATTACAATAAACAATTTCTCCTCCTCCATCACCTCTGAACTCTTCGCCATTCTTCACGCATTGTACCTGGCATACTCATAAAAAATTATCAAGGTAGTTGTTGTCACAGACAGTTTCACCGCCTTACAATCGATCACTAATTGGAACTGGAAAAAGCATAGTTTCGCAAATAAAATTGCCCTCCTCTTCGACACTCTCAGCTTCGGGATACGAGGTCTGTTTCCTTTGGGTTCCGGGCCACCAACACATCCCGGGAAATGAAATTGCTGATCAATTGGTAAACTCTCCACTGCCAAGCCATCATCCAATCCACCCAAATGTGTTCACTACAAACGGGTAAATACCCGATTGAATTTTACTGATATGCTGCCATATCTGTACCAGCACTCTTTCCACGCGTGGGAAATTCAATACCAGACCGATACAAGAAGAAATGCACACAAAGTTATCTTTCCTGCCCTGCTGCGGTCCTCTCTGTCGACCCACTCCCTCTCTGCTATAATCTTTCGTTTGTGCACTGGTCACTGTCAACTAAATCATCATATGTCACGTATTGGTCTTCATCATGACGGGCTCTGCGACCGGTGTGAAGTACCAGAAACTTGTAGAACACGTTATTGAAGTTTGTACCAAATTCACAGAGGCGCGAAAACGTCTCAAACTCGCAGTCGAAGATCTTGGTATAAATTTTTCCACCCCAGAAATCCTACGTAGCACAGCTAAATGTCACGTGGTAGGTTAGAAGCATGTAAACATTCTCAGTTTTCTGTAGTGGTGAAAGTAGAATAATTTTCTTACCGGAACAATCCAGTATTTGTCAACACCTTCCCAAACCTTCAGCCATAGATATAAAAAAAACAATCAAGAGCACGTCTACTTTTGGCCCACCCTGTATTGTACATTTTAAAAATACAAAAAACGTACGGTGCATTCTGAAAACCACCGCATCAAAATCAACCAAAAAGCGTTAATCTCCGAAAGTGGTTAACACCTCATACTATAGCCTACTTGCTAATACTGTATTTGCAATCTACATACCCTAAAATAGCAAACCTGATACAAATACTTTACATCGTTTGCAGGGCCCTAGGCTGTTTTAAAGGGGGCTCTT
>Ga0210059_1009083_pt1 | contig 15569 bp, 13 predicted proteins | sample Ectturendosymbi2_FD_188042 | JGI IMG/M metagenome (GOLD analysis project Ga0210059, IMG submission 188042) | Ecteinascidia turbinata endosymbiont from Florida, USA - Sample 2 (SPAdes) (version 2) | ecosystem: Host-associated > Tunicates > Ascidians > Unclassified | place: Key West, Florida... | reverse complement strand
TTGTATTTCATCAAAGTACAGTAACTGCATTAGCGCCATCAAGCGTATACTCTATACTACCGCCATGTATACATCCTGGTCTTCTTTCGTGTACTTGCGTTTTCTTTTCTCTTTACTGCGATGCATATTAAAAACCTAGCGCTTTGCGTGTGGGAGTGAAGACGTTACACAATACAATACAATACACAATATTTCTTGATTCACAGATAATCAACAGTGCAGTGGTAAAATAACAATAACAACACCACAACACGTTTCTAAGCTTAACAAAAAGTACTGTACATGAATCTCATCAAACAGACCGCATTTGCAAACATGTTTTAAGTCAACTTTATGCGAACTCTGAATTTAATATTGAGATATCCACAGAAATATCCAAAAGAGACCAACGTGCCTATTTTTTAAGGTCTACTTAAATCTCTTTCGTCTTCAGAAATTAGCATTTCTGTGAAAGCATTGCGATCATTTTGAGAAAAATACGATGTAACATTTGCTATGACACAAGATTCGAAATAACCTCCAGATGGATATGAAAGCGTAGTAATTGGAATGAAATACAATTATTGCTTGCCAGAAAAATGAATTGCTGGAGCGATTTATCGTTAAGGTTTCTCCGAACGTTCAAGTCTTTCGGCTCCAATCGCTAATTTGCATGTCATCATTCACTCGGAAACAGCAATTTCTTTTTTGGTGCTGACAAAGGTATGCATTTAATAATATGCAGTACTGACACACAGATTCTTGCAACGTTCTCAGTTATGGCTGCATGTCTGTTATAAAATAACTTTAGTCTAGGTTTTCATCTACTGCTAAGCTAACTCTGCACGATCATATTTACAAAACCATTTTTGATGATAGCACGTGTTCCGGAATTGCTCTCTACCGCATTTTGATCATCATCTAACAATTTAAAAATTTGCTTTTCATTCAAGACAAGGCTGCGCATAAATATATATAATTCGTTTCTTAAGATTTCTAAACTTTCGTCTTTGCTGCACCATGTAAACATTGATCATTAGAGTCCTAAATAAAACAAAATACAACAGGGGTATCAACGCCACTTGCGGAAATTTTGAAATTCCCATTCATAGGTTCAAAATGTCGTCAAACATGTATGCCTCTTATCGATTAGTTTCCGGAAAAAAGCGCATTCCTGCCACGAACCATTTGGTAGTGTTCCCAATCCGGGATTTCCCGAACCCGAAACCCGTTTTTTTGGCTATTTTCTACCACAAGAAACCCGTTATTTTTTCAGCTACCAAACCCGGATATTTAAAAATAACTGGAATAGCTGTTGCATCCAAATATTAGTAATTCTGACAACACTGAAGTTGCAGATTGGCGCGTGTAACGACCAAATTAGCACGTTTGAACTTTCTGCTATTATCAAGAGGCACGAGATGCGGGTTTTGCTCGTTGACCACCGCACGTTTGTTGTTGGTCTTTTTATATTTTCGTTCAGTTGACTTATTCAGACGGATCGTGACCTTATTTGGCACATAATAAGTGTCTACGCGAACTTTGGTTTTTCGCTAACCTAATTAAATAACTACCACGTAAGGTACTTCTTCAAATATATGCCGTAGTTTCGCAGTTACTACAGTAGTTAGTTCATTTATAAGATGTTATGTTTTAGTTCACATAAAAGCTGTGATTCTTTGCAAAATCGATTTGTTCCTTTTCAGTTTGCAATATGTTTCTACAAAATGTTTGGGTTTCCTCAAGTAGCGACTTTAAGTATACTTTTAAATCATACAAATTCAGTTCAAGTTAGTAATCAAAGAAAATCGGAAGCTTGGAGCCATTTCTGATACAACAATTAAAGCTCAACCAACACCAAATTGCAATTTGTGATCTGATATACAAAAGGAGGTGGTTCAAGCACCGAAAGTTTGATGAACCATTTGAAATTAAAGCACATAACCCATGTAGCCTTGAGAGTGAAGACCGCAAAATTATTCTGGCACAGGAAGAGATCCGATCACAAATTGTGAAAAAGGAAATCACTCTTGTTGAGGCTACAAAGAAGAGATCAAATTTTTCAGCCACGGAGCTAGCAGCTTCACTGCAGGCTGGTAAAACCAATAAGACGTTTTGGCAGTACAACAATAAAAACAGATCTCCGTTACTGCCAACATTGGTGGGTGGGGTAAATGGTGGTTCAGAGATAGTTGAAATGTGTAAAGACTATTTCAACGGAATATCAAACTCTGATAACTCTGCCAATGACTCTGCAAAGTTTGTGGAATATAGCATAGATTGCAAGGAGATGTATCTGGGCACTGAAATGCCCACGTGCTCTGTTCTTTCGCTGACATCACTTCTTCAGAAGCTGCCCTTGAACAAAACACCAGGGCTTGATTTTAATTCTGCAGAGCGCCTGCTGTATGAAAGTGAATCCCTGTTTTTTTTCTCAGTTTACTGTTTAATATGTGCATCGTTCACGGTTTTGCACCGATTCCTGTGTAAACACAACAATAGTTCCCACATGCAAAAACAAGAATGGGAATATGACGGACACATCAAATTACAGACCTGTGGCAGTTGCTACAGTGGTGTCAAAGCTACTTGAACATTTCATATTATCTCGCATCTCTCCTTTCCTTAATAGAACAGACAATCAATCTGTTTTTAAGGCTGGACATGGTACTGATCAATCTACATTTTTGTTGAAGCAAATTGTTTCATACTTCGTAACCCATGGTCCATCAGTGCTTGCTATTTTTTCAGAGGCCACGAAAGGATTCAACTGAGTATTACATATAAAATCATTTGAGAAATTAATTCAAAGAAAGGTGCCAATGTGTTTTGTGCGGCTACTGAAACATTGGTGCAAGGAACAAAAAATTCATATAAAATGGGGCAAGCATTTGTCTAAAACGTTTCATGTGACTAATGGGGTTAGACAAGGGGGTCCTGAATCCATACTTGTTTGCTGTATATTTAGATGATTTATCCATTGAGCTAAACAGCATTAAAGCAGGGTGTTATATTGGTGAAGTCTTATCAAATCACTTGATGTTAGCTGATGATATTTGTGTGTTTTGTCCAAGTGTACGTGGGTTGTGAAACATACTAGATGTGTGTCAGACTTATGCAGAATCGCATGGAATATTTTCAACTGCAGCAAAGCTGTTTGTATGACGCTGATGGCTAAGAGTGCAAAAAGCGCAGCCACCCAATTACTCACACTGGGTGGTCGAAATGTAAAATGTTAACCACTTCAAATATCTACGAATTGTACTGGATACTAAATTCTCAGATGACAAAGACACTGAGAGAAAACTGCGATATCAATACCGTGCAGCAACCAAACTGCGAGCCTCTGTTTCCGATGTTCAAATGCAGTTAAAATGCACTTTTTCATTCCTTTATACGCCCATGTATGCAGTAGAAGTATGGTGTAATTTCAGAAAGTCATGCATGCAGATATTGCGTGTCGCTTAATAATTTTGGATGCAGAACTCCACACAACCTACCTTGGTGAGCGAGTGTGGGTTCAATGTAGCATTTCTACCTTTGAGGCCCTATTGAGAAAAAATATGTAGGCTACTTCTTTCTCAAAAGATGCACAAAGTCTAACCACGTATGTTTGCGTACTTTAATGCAGTCAGATTGTTTACATTCGACCCTATTCTTTGAACACTACAGCTGCATTTTACTTTGTGACTGAGTGCTCGGACATTGCGGTTTTTGTTCGTTTGAGGGTGTGCCATGCCACAACGCATTCGTACTTTACCTGGCCTCGATCAGTTTAGGAATTAGCGCCCTCCACTGTAGCAGTTTTGAAGCAAGTGTTACGGATTAGCAAGCAATAGTGTTAAGAATGTGTCCGTAACCCTGTGGTTCTGCCTCCAACGCCGTGCAAAACGTTCTGTTAAGCAAGTGTCTGTAACCCTGTGATTCAGCCACCAACGCCGTTCTGTCTTATCCGTTTTCATCATCCTGCATGGTGCAGACAGTGCGTGTTTGTACTATGGACTTCGTGTCTACGGGCAAAATACATTGTTATTATTATTAAATATGTGGACTGATACACAGGCGACACTAGGTCCGCAGTGTTACTCGGGCTCATCACATATTTTGCATGCAGTCCATATAAAATAGAATTTATAAACGCACTGATAAATGTTCTCGATTGACTTATTCTTTATACCTAGCAAAATTTCTTCCTCCGTTTGTGATGTAAAGTTAAAAATAGCAACAAAAAGCTTTGCAAAGCAAATGGGTCTGCAAGTCACCGTCACGAATATACTCACCGATTGCAATTGTTCGAGGCTTGCGTCACTGACATTTCCGTTTGTTCTGATTCTGGCTGGCACTACTTTTGCTCAGTGACGTTCGTCACATAACAATGATTAAGAAGTTGTCATGGGAACTGGTCCAGTGCCGCGCAAAGTACATCAAAGAGTAGTCATGACGCCAGTTGGTCTTCTGCGCACTCATTTGTTCATAAAAGGGTTCATTTGTTTTAGTTCGCGTTGCTGGACAATTTTTCGTTTGCTTGAATTTATTCTCGATTGGAAACTATCCACACATTGGAAAACAACTGCTCTATGAAAACCTATTGCTTAAAAAACTGCTCTATGAAAATATGTTGCTTAAAAAACTGCTCTATGAAAATCTGTTGCTTAAAAAATTGCTCTGTGAAAATCTATTGCTTGAAAAACTTTTATTCTGGTATAATTTGTTTTCAAATTACTCAATTGCAGTTAAAGCTCGGGCTTTAACGGATGAGCCCTAGCATAGCGCGAGCGAAAGAAATCAAGAGAACACCTTTTACCAACAATCTTTTTGACTCAGATTTTCTGCAATCTGCAGGCGAGAAGGCAGACATGGAACGAAAATATATAAACAATGACAAGAGCAAATGCAAAAAACACGAAATAACACCCTTATTTAGTGAAGTGGGTGGTGGCACAAATATACAAGCAAGCTTGCTTTCTACAATGCAATCATAATTGGAGACTCAGGCTCAATCCGAGGATCCCAGTTGCTTAGGGGCTATTAGTCGATAGTACTGTAATTTTTCTGTTGATACTTGAAGACTTGGTCTTTGACCATCCTCGACGGAGGTTCAAATTATGTTGAAGTCCAAGCGAATCATTTCACTACCAAATATTGTGGACACCAAGTTTCTCACCTGCAAAATGTTTTACAGATATGTAAATGTGCTTATAATCAAGAAAAGGACATTCACCTTAAATTAGCCTGAAAAGCGTTTTCGAGAATATATCTACCAAGTTCTGGAACAGATGAAAATCTGTGTCATAGGTTTCATCTAGCGATGCTTGAGCATGATCTATTGCACAATCTGTTCCGATTTAACTGAATCTGTCAGATCAGGCATTTCTTATGCTAAATGTGGAAGATGATTTATTTACGAACGGCAATATACTGTGTACTATGTCAAAACATTGGAAATGAACACCGATTCCTAGACGATGCAAATACATTGGTGCACGGTTGAATTCGACAATAAAGCTATTTGCTCATTGTAAGCAACCGCAGTTAAATGAAAATCGCAGGACTTAATTAACGTTCAATGAAAAACTGCAGTGGCTTAAATCGGTGTTCCTTCTAAGAAAGTTTTACACTGAGCAAGTGTTGATTTTAGTGCTAATGCAATTGCGCATCCACGTAGACACACAAACAGTGGAAGGTTTCAAGCGTTACAAGGGCAATACAATATGTGTACGATATTAAAATTGCAATGTTGTAAGTGCGCGAGAATGAAATTTCACAGCGCAAATAGTCTGGTGGTACTGCGCAGTTGCGCACATCAGAGGGAACACTGGTTCAGATCGTAACAATCCCGTTGTGTCTCATCTCTGTGTAAAAATTTGCCCGGAATAAGTTCTCCGTAACAATTTCAAATGAAATCAAAAGGAGATTTCAAGCACAAAAGAATGATGTTAAATTTTCTCAGTTCTGATTCAACCAAAGAACTGAAAGTATTATGCGCAATTGTGCCACCGCTGCAGCTAAGCACGGGAAAGCACTGCCTTAGGAAGGGATAAAAATGTGCAGTTAATGTATCTAACGTATCTTTGATGAAAAAAAGGAGCCAAACATTTTGAAACTCTGTCTTTGTTTCATGAAGTGGCTGCGAGAAGTGTGATAGAATAAAGCGGCAGCGTATCTTAGCACGTGGACCACATTGTTTATCGCTGAAAAATACTTCTCTGTCACCTGGATAAAAGTTCTGTGATGACATGGCTGACTTATCTAGCGGACGAAGCAAGGAGGGAAAACCAGGATTTTTTCTACTTATGCATACCCAAGGATTCAGACCAGTGGTTCTTAACATTTTTGTCTCATTTACCCTGTAAAAAAATTAAAAAGAAAAGATTTTACCCCAACAATATTTAGCGTGTCAACAAGGCATGATTTTACAGGAAAGAGCCCGTGGCAGGTTCTCCTGGAAAAATGTTGCAAACTTAAACTCAGATATATGACTTTTTGTGCTTACTGAAACCGATTTTGGGGTACCGCTTGTACTAAATGTGTCATTATCTGATATAAAACTTTAATAAAACTATCTTACCAGCAAGCATGAACGCAGAAGTGGTTCACTGAGGTTGTTGAAATTCTAACAGATGTTTCATATAACCGGCGTATCACTGCGTCAAGCGGAAAACTGTTTGAAAAAGGGTGTACACAGCCATGTTTAAATTTTTCGTTTATTGAAAAATCACATATATGTATTTGCAACCAGTAATTCACTCAGTGCGACCTTTGTGCTTGTTTTCTACACAAGCTCTGAGATTCTTGGGTTGTAACAGTGGTTAAAAGAGATACTCTCATGTCAGCCTTGTGAACTAATCTAAATCAATTGTGACAGTTGTCCGGGTGGCAGTAGTCCTGGGTGGTGATTGTCCTGGATGGCAGTTGTGCTAGGCGACAGTTATCCGGGTGGTGGTTGTCCAAGTGGCTAAAGTCCGGATACCGGGCAAAACACTGAAGCATTTCTTTTCGATAAAGAAAAAAATGACATTTATTGACGTTTGAATAGGAAGGACTTGAATCGCACCATCCTTTGCGTCGCGTGATATAAACATCTTGATTCGTTGGCAATATTTTCATACGTTACTGATTACTTAATGATTTTAAGCACATAATTGGAGCTGTTTCCAAGAAAACTGTTCTGATAAAAATTACTTTTCCAGAAGAAAATTCTGTTATTTTCATCGACTGTTAGCGAAGAAAAAATTTTAATTTGCCCATTTCACAAAAATTTAAGGTGAAATCAGTTACGTATTTTACAAATTCACTGCATTTAATTGGTTGAAAGCAGAATCGGGGTTTTTCAAAAATTCACCGGAAGCAAATGCAGTCTGAACCATCTTATGTTGAACAAAATTTGTACGAAATCAAGTCAGATTTCTTGAAAGCCTTAAGAAATCATATCTCAATGTTCAAACCCAACAGATATCATAGCGCTGTCGAATAAAATTAGAATTAAGGAAACTTCAGCAGTACCAACACTTACATATATCAGAATTCATTAGCGAAAATTTCAAAACGCAAACTGGGGGTGTAGGTGCCTATACAAGAATATAATTTGACTTGCCTTGACGGACATTACCTCCGATTTAAAATGTGTTGATGTGAAAATATGTTGGTTTGCGTTAATGGGGAGTGCGTCAGAACATAACTGTCAGAATACAGGCAGCCTCAATGTTGAATTGATCGCATCAAACTCCTATATAAGGCAGCGGCACGCTTCTCCTTTACTCAACATTCGCAAAGCGAACAACGTATCTACCGAACAGCAAACAAATTTTTTCCATGCATGATTCATCGCAGTGACTGCGAGTTCTTTTCCTAAATCTATTTGACGCCTTGCTCTCAACCTGTTTAAATTCCCTGACACCATTGCAATGCAACCATGTTGATGCATTTCTTCTTCAGCTATCACGAATATTTCCAAAAAAAACAACAAAACAACAAACGCTTATAAATGCTTCATGTGAAATATATAAATATATAAGGCTAAATATGGCTAAACAACAAATGCTTTATGTGAAACGTTACACTAATTTTTCTGGTGGAATAGCATTGCCTGCAACGCATTTTGCCTGCACAGAGCATAAAACAACACTGTGCACTTTTCATCGCATACTCAGCAGAGCAACGTACTATTACCTACTGCTATAAACTCTTCTCTTTACACTATTAGTAGCTTTGCCCTAAGGAGATCTTCAGCCTAAGCGGTCCCTGGTCCTTTGCAGCCTCCCACTCCCCATGCATTTTATAAATCGGTGTACTTGGAATTCATCGCAGCGTATACTTTTCTACTACCGCCACGTGTGCATCCTCGTGTTATTTCATGTAGTTGTGTGCTCTTTGTTACTGCGATGCATGCTTAGTCTCGTGGGTTGCGTGCGGGAGTGAAGACGTTATATAATACAGTTATTCGCAACTGCAGGGGGTTATGCAACAATCAAAGACAATAGTTGACAAACGTCTCCCTGCACGAGTGACTTGCTGCTGCATACCCCCCTTTCAATGTACGCAGTGAGTGCGTTAGCACTTCAAAACAGCAGCAGGTTTAATATGTTACTATTGAAAACGGCGATCATAAACAAAGAGGACAAATATTAAAGAACACACAATTCGACTGCAGCTGCAGTGGCACGAGCAAAGCGCACAAACCTTCCAATCGAAACTACGTCGCTCTTTAGCAAACACCTTTGAAGCTCACTTCAACTGTTTAGGCACAGTAAACTCAATCCGCTGTAAGCATTTCGCATGATACTGGAAGCGCGGTCGCTGTCGAAGTGAAATCTTAAGTTTCAATCACAGAAAAAAATGCAAAATACTAGTCAGTATTCGCTTAGACTATCACTCTGTTTTGAACAGTGTGCCAAATATTTTTCGAAATTTTATTAAAGTTCAGATAAACATCAATATAGAATCGTTGGAAAATTGCTTTCAAAGCTCTACTGACATTTTAAGCTCTACTGGAATTTTATATGATTGAAGTATTGTTTTGCATTTCAGAGATGATTTGTTAGGTTTACTTCATCAGTGTCCATTGGAATCAGAAACATGTTTGAAAATGACTCTTTGTGATGTCACAGAAATATCTAAGCGCATTCGGAGGAGATATGTTTCCAAAATTTGAAAAGTCTAGTAGATTTCAAAATGCCCAAGTATTTTAGAGTTTTAATTAATGGCAAAATTCTGTACCAACTTTGCTTTATTCTGTAGAAATATTTTCACAAAATTTTTTCTGGTTTTGAAAACATTCACACCATTTCCAAATACTTAGCAACATTATTTTAGAAATTCCTTGAGGTGATCGTTATTATTTCTGTAAAACTTGCATCCAGATGAAAATACTTGATTTGTTCATGCTAACATATTTTCTGTGGACAGCCATCATTTAGTCTGACGTTAGCAAATCTTCAGATAACATGGTTTGTGACGGAAATGAGCGTCTTTTCTGAAAGCAAAGCGATGAGGGGCATGTTTGTCAACACTGTTTACACTTTACGTCCCGCGGGGGCTACTTTTTTGACTCTTAAAATATGATCGGCCATATCGCCGGAACGGATGGGGCTGGAGAGCCAGTGGAAACATCCCTGGATGCGGCAGACAGATAGGAATCTGATGAACTTTACAAAAATATACTTTTACATTTGAAATTTTTGAGAAAAATCTATATATGTGCACAATCCAGCAAAAAGCACGTGGTGTGGATATCAATGTGATGTTGAAACTAAGGCCCGTAACCATTAGTGTTTGCATGTTGCCTGAAGAATGAAAGCTTAACGTTTTGAAGAAACGATATTTTGATTTGTAATTATTGGCTCGTCTGTATTATTTGAAAAATAATATGTTTTAAAGCATTGGAAGATGATAACAAAGTCAAACAGAGCAATTGCAGAAAAAGAGTTATCATCAAAAGATTTTGTGTGAGTATGTTCATCAAAACATGATTTTAAAGAACATAAATCTAGCAAATTTGTTGATAAAAGGTATACAGCTATAACGGAAAATCCTGCCAGCTTTGTTTGCGAGTAGGCTGTCAATTTAGCATTTTAACAAAGTTATGACTGGGACGCTAACTTGCGGGGATTGTATAACTGCTCGCCGCAATAATAGAAAATAATAATGTTCTTCCTTTTCGAATTACACGCTTTAGTGTTGTTTCAAGACCGTTCAAGACAGCCAGGACAAGTTTCTCTTAAAATAAACAAAACAGGTTTAATAACTAATAAATCACGAAGGCACAGAAAAGAATAGCTACAAAACTCACCGAAATATACGGGAACCAAGCCTAACAACAACAACAACGGATCTGAAGTACGGAACGACACTTCTTCTGAATGAGAATTTAACAATTTGGTTGCAATCGACCACACAAGTTGCTTCAAATTCGTCCGCACAGCACTGAAGAAATAAATTCACGCGCGTCCGCACTGCACCGCACTTTGCCAAGAAACGGCGAATCGCAACCGATCGCTCCAAGCACACAATGATATATCAACGTAACGAAAAGGTTTCTCCACGGACGGGAATCACAGTAAGAGACAAGCCCGGCACCCAACTTAAATCGACCAACAAAGTAAAACATAAAAGAATTGCAAAACGAAGTCACACAAAAACGCAAATTAAATTCTACAAAAGTTATTCCTTGGTCAACACCAAAAGTTTAATTGCTGCTTTCAGAGTAAATGATTGATGAAAATTAGTGATTTCAAGCGTAAAATTTGGAAACTTTGGAGAGAGGGTGATGGTAAACCTTTCAGCAATTCATTTTCCTCGTTAGTATTTTGCATATCACTCCACGCAAGAAACAGTCATGTCCACCTACAGTTCGTTTTACATCTAGTGTTCTAACAAATATACATTCTGTCTTTCTCAAAACTTGTTAGCAATACTTTCACCAGAATGCTGATATCTGCAGACAAACATATCAAAATAGACAAAAATAAACATACGTCGTCTGTCTGATTTGTGACATACACTTGTTGTTATGCATTTTAAAAAGTTATTTCTTATGCCTTTTGTGTAATTTTGAATCATTGCACCGTTGCTGCCTGAAATATGAGAAAAAGCATGAGAACAACTGAATCGTAGGTATGGAGCAACGTCGCCTTGGTTGATTATTCACCACAAATAAAAGTTATATTTCATGTATATATTTTTCAGTAACGAATTTGAAATTGTATGTTGCACCATGTTCGTTAATTTTGTTTGGTCGCATGTGACAGCTCGACATATTCTACGATAACCGCCTTTTTCTTCATGAGTATGTTGGAGTATTTCCGACGTGGCGATGCACGTTGCAGAAACATCCCGATCCCATGTTAATGCCCAAGCGAATCACTTCAGTGCGAAACAATCTAAAATAGGGGATTAAGCTGCTAGCCAGCGACAGCTTTTACAGATGGGAAGCCGTGCTTGTAATCAAGATAAGGAAGTTCAGATTTGGTTGGCTTAAAATTGATCTCGAAGAACTATCTAACAAAATATGGAAAAATTGAAACCCCTGTGTACTGCGGAGCTGTTGTAAAAATGACACAGCTCCGGAGATCTTCGTTTCACGAAAATTGCTCCGGGTCCGGTGCTCTTGGTTTTCATGAGTGTGGTCTCGGCTCCGGAGCTCTTTTTTTCTGACTCCAGCACCGGCTCCGGCTTCTGTTCATTTTCACAAAAAATATTTCGAATTGTCTTGGCGTGCCCCAAAGTTAATTGGAAAGGAATTATATCAGGTACATACAACTAAGAGAATATGCCAAACTTCTGATTAATTTAATATGGTACTTTTTTACAAGCAGCGCTCTTACCACGAGAAAATCAGCGAAAAAACACCAATCGCAGGTTCAGACGATTCAGAAAACAGTTGCTAGCAGAAACGTAAATCAAGATTACCGTAATATAAAAAAATTCCGGATACGCAGTCGCTGGTTTTTCTGTCAATGCCTGAGGATTTTTGTTATTCGTTACGACAAGAATCAAGAAAATAGCTGTTTGGAACACTACATTTGTGTCCAAACATTTAAACACAGAGCAGTCCCAATTGACCAAGTCTTATGAACTCGTTGCATGCTTTGCCTGTTGCAGTTTTGGCGATTCCAGCTGACAGCGCTGCCAGGGCAAACCATGAAAACAACGCAAAACACAGTCGATTACCTCTCTCATGTGTTCTTTCGAACATGCACACATTTGCATCAATACAAATCCCAAGATCTTTTCAAAAGCCCTTTGTTCAAAGAAAAAGACTTCTGGCACGAAATTCACCTTTGACTTTTTAAAATTAGCTGAAAACTTCTGAACTCTTATCTTTTGCACTCATAATGAGCAGTGATGAATCACAAAGTACAATTCAATATGCAATGCTTCGGATAAAATAAGACTGGCTACCGTGTTGAAAACATGAAAAATGTTTCCACCGATGAAAACGTAAAAAGTCCATATTTGTTAATTTCTTTTTTATACCCTCCTGATAATGTACTGCTATAAAAAGCAGTTCTAGTTCACTGTCAGTTAGTTACAACTTCCATGTTATCCTGCTGCTAGTAAACTTTATGTTTCCTGGTGATCTTCGCCAGTAATTTGGTAAAGCTTGCTAGTAAGCCTATGGTTACTAATAACAAAATCCTACTTTACAATGGCGTGTCATGCATTTCACGCTTAAATCTGCAATGGTGTCTTATCTTAATCATACTCCCTGGTAACAGCGTGATTACACAGCTGACAAAGCAGTGGATATTGTATCATACACCTACCCATTCTATCTTAGGGTAGTTCTTCCTAGATCGCTACACTAGGCTACTACAGACCTGGTTTGATCATTCTGACTAGAAAGTAAGATGTTGTGGCAGTTAACGTTTTTCGTACTTCTACAACAGTGGTTCACAACCTTTTCACTGAAGGGAGCACAATCTAGACCTCTGATTTTGTTAGAGAGCCGCACTAAAAATCTTTAGCACAAGTTAACACGTTTTCGTTATTGCACTAACTAAGCCTGTCACACAAAATATTAGAGGTGTTACTGAAAGACTGTTAAGAGGATCACAAAGGAAGCTTGGGAGCTGCATGCGGCTCTTAGAACAGTGTTTGAGAACCATTGTTCTGCAAGTAACATCCAACCTGCCAGCTACGATAACCTTAGCGATGGCTAAGAACAAGGAAACATCAAAGGCTTGCAGAAACATCAAAACATCAAAGGCAGATCCACTGTTGTAGTCTGGTGTCGTAACTCGTAACTACCTCTCTAACGCTATAGCTCTAGCTCCGGTGATAAATTTCAAACTCAGTTTCGGCTCCAACTCTGGCTCCTGATTATAATTTGAGCTCCGGCTCCGACTCCTGATTTATTTGAACTCTGGTTCCAGAAATAATACCTATCTCTGGCACTTTCCACCCCTCGAGTTTCTTTGGGGATTTTAAATGAAAGAAGATCATGTTTCGTTTTTAATAATCAAGGTTAATAAAGCATCCTGAACATCGCAATCAAACACTCACAAACTGAAATGGATTTTTGCTTTCATTGGCGTTTATGAGTCTAGCTTTTTTGCGCATTGACACCTGTCTCATCATAATTCTTCCTATCTTCTCTACTTTCTTTGCATATGCTTATATGGACTCGGCATATATCGCCACATTTTCTTTCTTGTTTGCTTTTAGTCTCCGGTGGGCGGCACCACTCGGCTTTAATCGTTCACTCGTTCCAGGGGATCAAACAAAATGTTTCAGTGAACAACCAGCACTTGCGAAATGCATGACCTAGAATATCGATCTGCACATGCGCAGATGGCGTGAAGTCAGCGAATTCGCAAGTCAGAAACTACGCTTGACATCAGCCTTCGCACAGCTGCTGAAACACTTACAGCTTCGGCTCGCAACAAGCCGCTGTTAGCAAATCAGTAAATAAATAAAACTCAATTTTGTATCTATTGCAGTTTAGATATTGTAGACACAGGGGCGGATCAAGGGGGACGATTGGGGCGATCGTCCCTCCCTAAAACCTATGCGAAAGTAACTTTATTCACCATGATTGTGTACAATTCGGAAAACAGCATTCGTGATACAAGGCCATTTTGCCGTCTATTGTTTTGTCAGAGTTGTGGTGCGAAGTACAGTTCATCTCTCCAACAGTAGTGAACCCCTAATAAGGCGTTACTACCAAGTACTACTGAAATCGCTCCCCTAACCTCACTGGATGGATCCGCCCCTGTGTAGACATGAGCACACACTTTGCATTTGAAATCGGCTAAGCGACATTTACAGCGTAAAAATCGCTTAAAATTTACTCTCTTACAGCACTAGATTTTACTGCATGCCAGGTGTGTCCAGATTGTCTAGCAAATTTAAAGTGTGTACCAATACAAAAAACGTTGACACCTGCTGCCCTAGAATGTAAATAAATGAATGCAGGGACACCAGAGAGTGGAGGTGCCTTTTCATAACAACATCATTGGTAGTTTCATGTTTTATTAATGCTGAATTGACACAAATTTATCGCAGCTTTTCCCGAACCCAGAAATTTCAGAAAGGTTTTCTACAATTCATGTTATTATTTTTAAGGTCAACATTGTTGCTAAACAGAAGCAAGCATAATTGGAAACGATTTTTTGTTTTTTTATATGTTTCCATTCCTCTCAACTCTATTTCCACTCTCCATGCCCTTCCGTTGCTCCGGCGTTCACGATGCATGTGATTGGAATGTGCATTTGAAACGCCTCGCGCATTCCGATGGTAAAATTCATTTCATTCATAAAAATCGTTCCAATGCATGTGAGCAATTAAATCTCCCGTACTTAGTTTGATCAAATTCGATAAAATGTTGGTTCGATGAGACCCAAGTTGTTCTTTGGTAACCATCACCAGTGTTCAGGGTGTTTCTGCAGCAGCAAATGTTGCAAGCAGACTCGAAACTAAAGAGTTTTGATGAGGTGTATGCAAAGCGATTGCTTGGTCGAAAGCTGCTATATGTTCAAGAGTGCTGTTTTCCAGTGAGCATAGCCTATTGATTGTGGGAGAGAGAAGTACAATTCTAAAGGTGTCTCTGCTTGATTCCTTGCGATATTGTTCACCAGAAACACTTCACATTGACAATTTATCTCCAAGATTCAAGGGCTTGCAGGAATTCCTGTGACGATTGAACACTTTGTTGTTTCCAGGTTGTCAATAAGTGCCAAGCAGAGACTTTATTGGCTGTCTTAAGGAAAGGTCATCGAGGATTTGACAGGTGATTCATACATTGAAACTTCGATAATGTTCATGCCCGAATTTAGAGTCGGCCAAGCAGTGGTTAGAAAAACTGGCTCAAAAAAAGAAGACTTGTTCTCAGTGGCTAAACTAGCACATTGGGCCAGGGGGGTCAAATCGCTGTTGTAGGGGCCCGTGTTAAAACCGTAAAGTACATGACGTCATCGTGCTCATTCAACCTTGGTACGACCTTTCTGCAGCATTCCTTTCCTTACAAGTTACGACCAAATCCAAGACCACCAGCGCTGTGCTAAGAAGTTGTGAAGTGTTCTGGTTAAACAAGCAGACAAAAAAACGGCCAATTCATGTGGCACAGCGAGCCAAGTCATCTATAAGCAGGC
>Ga0210059_1009082_pt1 | contig 15572 bp, 11 predicted proteins | sample Ectturendosymbi2_FD_188042 | JGI IMG/M metagenome (GOLD analysis project Ga0210059, IMG submission 188042) | Ecteinascidia turbinata endosymbiont from Florida, USA - Sample 2 (SPAdes) (version 2) | ecosystem: Host-associated > Tunicates > Ascidians > Unclassified | place: Key West, Florida... | reverse complement strand
CATTATTCAAGGAGTTAGCTTTAATTACCATCAGAGAAATGTGAGGTCTCGAGTCTCGGTCTCGAACTTCCAGGTCTCGGTCTCGGTCTCGGCTTTTATGACAAAGTCTCGGTCTCGTCTCGAAATTTGAGTCAGGTCTCAGTCTCGGTCTCGGAGGTTACGGTCTCGACTACATCACTGACATCTACTTTGATGAAACACAAGCATGCAACTAGGGGGTGGCGCAGGAGGGGAGAAACCCCATTAGAAAATTTTTCGCCACCCTGGAAAAATGTGCTTGACACAGTTTAAAACTATTAGTCATAGTTTCAAAAAGTTTGGCCCCTCTCAGAAAACTCTTTGCCCTTCCTAGTGTCCCAAGCTGGTTACAAGCTTGCATAAAGGTCACACGAATGATTGACGCCACCACGATCATTATAATGCAGTGCTGCGGTGACTTCCAGGTACACCGATTTAAAAATGCAGGGGAGTGGGAGGCTGTGAAGCACCAGGGTAATTTAGACTGCAGACCTCCCTATAAACATATTTTCATTGCATTATCATAACATATATTCGAACCAGTTTAACAACATGTCAAAACAATGCTATTTTCTGCTTTTTAGAAAGAAGTATACAGTAATTGATATCATGCAGAATTGAGTTCAACCTTGGGCTGGGCCCTCCACAATATTTGGTTTCTCATGTGGCCCCATACAGAAAATATTGCCCACCCCTGTCCTACAGTATACTGCAGTAGATCAATTGCTACCTTACCCGATAAGCTAAGGTAACAGTAAACAAACAGGCTAATATATGTCAGCTGTCCTGTTCTCAGATATAGCCTACTAAGAATAATGATCAAGGGTATCAAAATATTGTTCTTGTTAAACGGTGTTGAGGCTGTAACTCGCAGATGCCCTAAGTTCACAGATCCTATGTTGGGTATGTATGCCACTGAGCTGGTGAAACTGCAATGCAGAAGGTGAAATTGTAGTTAGGCCAGAACTGCTTTGCCTACGGTCCTGGACTTGGTCTCGCCTGTACTGAACAAGCAAAGTTTTGGGGCAGCTACAGTAGTACTGTACAGTACTAAATTGTCGACTTTCATAGCGGAGAAAATGCAACTCAACTTGCTGATAACTACCTCAGTTAATCATTGTTTCGATTAAAATTTCTGTATCTAGGTCTTTTTCTTCACTAATAGTCAGAGACTACCAAAGTTTAGGTTTTACTGTTTTGAAAATGCAGTAACACTAACAATCCTGTTTTCTACCCATCCTTTCGTTTGCTAACGTCTCAGATCCACATACAATCTCACTACACCTGCTGCACTACAAACAGTATAATCATGACATTGAGAGCTGCTTTTCCGTTCAACTTGATTTGATACGTACCAGCGATACCCACTGCCTGACAGGCGCTTGTGTTTCGCACTGTACAGTGTTGGGCAAGCAGCAGTAACGTTGCTTGCAAATGGTGTTCGTCTGCTGATCGTTGCTATAGCGATGACAATGAATGGCTTGACTGGTAAATGTCATACAACGTTGATACTCCCGCTAAGCGACCGCAAAATCTCATTTGTCAGATTCTGCCTTGAATCATTTGCACATGACTCAAACTATTGTTTACACCCAGAGCATTTTCCAGAAGTGCTGCATGGAGAACTTTCTGTAAGGTTTTTGCAAATGCATGTCGTAAACTGGACATAAAGCGAATCTGCCAATACATTATATTGGCTGTAAATCAGGTACCATCAACCATTGTTGATCGAGCCTTTTGACTTCCATTTTGGATCGTCTTCTTCAATCAGGATTGGCTCTATGAAGAATACAGCTCTTTGAAAGTAATTTTGGGTCAGCCAGAAAAATCTTTTTGAGGAAGGAAGAAGCGTCAGTTAAGCATGTGGATCTTAGCCAACACGTCCGTATGTAAAGCGTACAATCTTGATCTTGGGTTTTGTAAATCGGTAGCACTACAATCCAGACCGAACCTTTTTGCGATTATTTTGTGTTTGACTACAACGAAATAGTTTGTTTTGTCTACATCCAACAAAGACCATGAGTGCAAAAATGAAAGCTAAAAATGCTCACGTAGGACTCAGTAAAAGTTGTATATAGACCTAAGCAAAGTGACATTCAGTTATTATGTAGGCGGAGAATCGAATATGCTTTTCATTCGCTCTGGCTCTACTACTATGGCTCATCCCGTCGTTGCCGACGATGAGCCCAGCGCTTCTCTATTTTTTTATGTGGGTTGTGACCAGTGCCGTATCAGCCCAATTCTGCCCCCCCAAAAAAATGCTTACAGGGGCCCCCTAGTGGTGATTTATAAAAAACAGTTACCGGTATGTTATGCTGCATTTCGAGGCCGAATGGCCTTCAAAACAAATTATCCTAATTGCAAGTACAATTTTGGCCGAACCAGGCCCGTAGACAGTTCTAAGGTTTGGGGGAAAATTACATTTTCAGAAGGGAAAGATTTTCGTTTTTATCATATGTTTCAAACAAATTTTTCTGAGCACAACAAAAGTTTGGGAACACAAAAAATAATTGGGGGTAACTGCCCCCGAATGCCCCCCGTGTCTGCGCGCCTGGGCAGAACGGTCGCCAAAAAGTCTTCCATTGGGGGCCTTCATGTTTGTACAGGGGGGTAGGCATTCTGAAAATGTATTTTGACGACGATTATTTAGAGATGTCGTAATGAAATGAATATGTAAAAACGATTTGCAGGAAATCAGAATCAATCCTATCGTTCAGTTATCAAAACATAATTACCGAAGGAACAAACACGAGGCCGGTCAAAGCATGTGCGCCGCGATGAACGTTTTCTTTCATTAGCGCAAATTGATAAAATTTCCCATGAGCTTAATTAAGTGAAATATGCCTACAAAGCGTGCGCATTGGGCTTTTCACTGGCCGAAATACGCATGTATACACCGTGCTGATGTCTGGACTGTTAACCTCCTGGTGCATGACACATGTTTAGATTAATATCATCTTGCATCTCAAATTGCCTATAAATGTTAACAAATATAAACTAAGGCCTACTTGGATGCAACGGTTAACATCCATAATCCACTAACTGCACTGCTCTGTTTTGGGACAACCCCTAAAATAGACTCTTCTTACCATAAGCGTAGCCAGGGGGGATAACGAGGTCACGCCCCCACACATGTTTAGAACATATAGTCATTTTGCGCTTTGAGAGGCGGTAACCCAAACAAAATAGTGTTATTCGCCTAAAATCAAACATTTTGGTCTCCCAAAATTTTTGGGCTGGCTACACTACTGCCTCTAACTACACAATTAACTCCATCTGGCTGTCGAACAAAAGGCTGTGCAAATGTGTAACTTTGGTCGTAAGCACCAAAGGTATCTTGCTGCCATGCGGCACAAAATAAGAGAAGACTACCTGGGCTAGACATACTAGCCTACATTTTATTACAACGGTCACTACACAAAACACGTTGATCAGGTAGAAGTCTGACTTCTAGACGTATGCAACTAAATAGATAGATAGATAGATAGATAGATAGATAGATAGATAGATAGATAGATAGATAGATAGATAGATAGATAGATAGATAGATAGATAGATAGATAGATAGATAGATAGATAGATAGATAGATAGACCACTCTTGGTCTTTATTGCGTAACAATTAGCACGGTAATAAATCTTCAAATTTTCACTTCAAGTTACGGTAGTAGGCGTTTTGCCCAGTGGTGCCACTCCTAGTGTTTTTCAACTAGATCTAGTGTTTTTTCATTTCATCTAGTGTTCTAGTGTTTTTTATGACTATCTAGTGTTTTTTATGACTGAGCTGAATGTAATTAATTGCACAATTTTGTGTAATTGTAACTGTAATTGAGACTTTTTGATTTGGTGCAATTGCAATTTGCTAAAAAATCTACCTAATTAAATCGTAATTTACGCAAGGCAATATAATATGCTTGGAGTTAAACCGCTGCGAAGTCACTGTGGTCATCTGTTAGGAGTTTCACTGACCTGTACAAACAAACACAAGCGTTGCTGCTATCTCCTATTTTCTTTGTCTCTTGTTTACAATGAGTTGCACAGTGTCTGTGGTTGTCATTGCAACGCAATCTAAGGGCATTTTCACTGTGTGCAAGTTTGCTTTTGTAATCTAGTGTTTTTTTGGGTGAATCTAGTGTTTTTTTATCATGAATCTAGTACTTTTCCGTAACAACAGAGTGGCAACACTGGTTTTGACGCATGTGACCAGGCTCCCACTGAGGGTTTTCTTCCACCCAGATCTGTTTCTTAGTCGACCTGTGTGTCTATGTTTAATTGTGAAAATCGCGTGAAATCTAAGTTTTTTAAGTGATAAACTCATTAGCAACTTCAATGTGTTCAATAATAAAAATAACTTTACATTACAGTGTTTACATGCGCACATCAGGTGAGAAAGCACGCATATCGGATGAAGCAGAACGTGTTCAATCGGTTTCATATTCTTATCTATGATCGTTGTCAAGTTATATACAGTGGTGTTTTCAGGGAAGGCAAGCCAGGCCCTTGCCTCGGACTCCCCTTTGTAACTGTAATGTGTAAAGTACCTTGCTTTCAAGCAGGGGCGGAGCCAGACATTTTCAGTTGGGGGGGCCACTGGAGGGGCCAGTTTTGCAACAAGGGGAGCTGTCAATGGTCTGTGTAGGACTTTCAGAAAAAGACCTGAAAAATTTAGGGGGGACACTGGGGGGCCAGGCAGAATTTTGGGGGGGCAGTTGCCCCCTTGGCACCCCCCTAGCTCCGCCCCTGCTTTCAAGGAGCCCAAGAGCAACTGTAATGTATAAGTGGGCTACTTTGCTTTCAAAGGGGCCCCTGAGAACAGTTGTAATGTGCAAATACCTTGCTTTACAAGGGGCCCAAAATAACTACAATGCATAAGCACTTTTCTTTCAAAGGGCCCCCTAACTTCACTGATTTCTAGTGCTTCATATTTCAATTTGGGAGAACGAAGCTTTCTCTGGAGGACTAATTGGTGACGGGACTGAATTTTGGGCCCTCTGTGACAGCTTGACCCCCCCAATTGGGGTGTATGGAGTGCGGCTGATACGGCTCTGGTTGTGACTGAAGTTGAAATTCCATCGCTGAGGGTAGCACGCCATCTGTCGCGGTCGGCAGAAAGTGTTTTCCAGGACAGCGCAGAGATGTGGAAGCAAGTCATGTCACGGTTGATGACGTCATTTTAGCGTAGCTTGGGTCTGCCACTTCTACGTGGCAACCTGAACCCTATACCATATTTAATGTCTCCACGTTTAGCGCTATCAACCACAGGCAATCAAACCAAATGTGCAACCTTTTTTTTATTAACCGGCAATGGGAGACATGCCGGAGCCCAGGGTTGCCATGTTGCCTTCAACAAAAAAGCCAGATGTTGTCGCAGAATAGTAAAAAAAAACAGTTAGCACTTAGCAGTCATTGTAGACAGATTTAAACAAGCACGTAGGCTGCATAGGCTTCTGGAGGATTTTTTCCAGAGGAGAACATTAGTGCGTTTTTTTCCACGGGTAGCCAAAAATATTTTTCCAGTGGGGGGGAAAAAGCGGTGGAATTTCATTTTACACAGTGGAATGTAGACAACCTTTTTTCTAAAATATTTTTAGGAAAATTTCAATTTTCAAACTCCATCTGCACTCCCTTCCGACACCCATGTGAAAACATGAACAAACCAAACACAAGATAGATATTACAACTCGTCAGAGTTATCAGTGTAATGCAATTCCGAATCTTCAGAAGCATGTTCTTCTCCAATGATTATATCGTCATTGCATTTGTTTCTTATTAAATAAAACGAGCATTTTTAGAGTAACAGTAAAATCTTGCAACATTATTTTTCAAAACTGAGATTCGTTTTTTATAGGCCTACGTATAATATATTAAGCATCCTAAGCTTCATTCGATTTCTTGACTTTGTTTTTGTTAAAGTTACAGTCGAGAAAATTCGTTCCACACCTGCATTTCAAATTGACAATGTCAAGCAAGACAGTGCACACACTGCAACCTTATTAAAAGTGCTTTTCACTGCACCATTTTTGCACTTTCTTACACCGATCCAATACTCTGGTATGTCGGGAGGTATTGGTATAGTCAACTGCCTGCAAATACCTGGTTTGCTCAATCAACAAAACAGTTTTCTACATTGTTCTTCTATCTCATGTGTATGTCTTTCTGTAAGATAAATGAGGAGTTGTGGAAATGGAAATTGAGCATGTAGTGAAAACACATACTGTTGTGTAGGATGCAGAGCACCCAAACTTTTGAATATTTTATGTTCTCTGGAAGCCTCTGTTTTACTTGCTCAAGCAAAGCATTCCATCAGCATCCCTCTGCATCTTTTCATCAATGTCTGGACATTACCTTGATCAGCTTACTGTTTTGACTTTCGGCTAACAATGGCTAAGTTTCAGTCAGTAATTTGGAATTGCAAAAAAGTCCACATGCGAGACTGGAAGTACGCACCCTGCATGGTCACAGACTCTCCTAAGAAGAAATTTGTAATGAATATGCAGCTTAGGCAATGCATTGTCAGGATCAACCCTTTCCCACTTAAAAAAAACAGAAAAAGCCAGATTTTGGCTGACTTTTTTGATTTTTTCAAAAAGCCGAGTGCGTTAAAAACAGGGATATGTAGAAACTTATAGATATCCCTGGCTACAAAAGCCATAATTTCAAAATCTCGCTTCAAAAATTCCAAATTGGCAGCCCTGCCGAAGCCTGGATATATCCTTCGTCACGTCATGTCGAGCGAGCAAACACACGATGAGCAGTTAACAAAAATTCACAATACACAACAAACGGGCTAACACGTGGCGAACAGTCGACAGAACTTTTCAACACAGGAGCGAAATGACAACAAAATATTAATACTAACTAAAGAATAAATTGCTACAAAAGAAATGGTACTACTAGGCAGGGCTGTGGAGCCGGTACACAAATTCAGAGTCGTCTCCGGGCATCTAAATACTTTGGCTCCGGCTCCAACATTTAGAAGTTTTTGGCTCCGGCTTCGGAATAATTTGGTCCAAAAAATCACAAAAGAACATTGTATTATTTGAATAAATCGCGTGGCCTAAAAACTATATCTGCGGAACCGGAAGCAAATTTTAGTCTGCGGACCACCATCTAAAACTTTGTAGCTCCGGGTTCAGCCATCCAAGATTTCTGACTACCCTTAACTACTAGTGCAACAGTGTTTTATGGCGAGGTGAAACGGTTAATACATTGAAGGTACTTAGAAAGAGCATTATAATTTTTTACAGGTGGCTTGAGTTTGATCTAGAATGTAAACAGTAGAAGATGCAAAAGTCTTGCACGATTGCACATTACAGTTTATTGTAAATCTCCCAGAATTTCACTCAGCAAAATTACTTTTACAGACCTGAGGAGATCAACGCACAATGCAGCATGAAGTGTGCAGGTAACTAGTAGATGCTCTTGACTTTAGATTCAGTGGTACCACCGTGGGCGTCGGAAGGATTTTTCCAGGTCTTGGCCATTAGCATTTTTCCAAGAAGAGGCCAACAGTGGTAAAATTGAATTTTGCCAACTCGAAACTAAGAAAAAACATTTTTCTACTGAAACGTTAATAGGAAAGTATCAAATATAAAAATCAATATTTGATATTTTCCTAGTCTGCAGCGTAGAGATGTAGTATGCGGATTGACATGGAGATGCCAACATTTTTTTTGGGCCACAGTAAAAAGCTTCAAGACATACGCAATTTAAAGGCAGAAAAACTTTGGCAACAACAGGCAATGCGTTCCATAAACTAGTAGCTTTCCGAAAATATGATTTGAAATAGAAGTTCTTTTTCCTAAGGGGTGGGGGAATTTGAACATTTAAACTGTCACGAAGCATATACGGCGATAAATCTTTAAACCTTTTTGAGGTGAAAAGCAATTGAGTTGGAGAAGCCACACCAAATATTGTCTTATTATCAGGGTTGCGGAGTCGGAGTCGTAAGGAGTCGGAGGATTTTGGGTGGAGTCCGAGTCGGATTCCTAACAACACTGGGAGTCGGATTTTTTCTCCGACTGCGGTTGTCCAATTGGATCATTTTTTAAATCACACTCTTAAATTGGGAATTCCTGTTGAAAACCTTTTGTTGAAACAGAGATTTCCTGCTGTGCACCACGATTTCCATTGATTTTAACAGCCAAATTTCATTCCCTTAATGTTAAGGAGTCGGGAGTCGGAAATTTTGGAAAGGCGGTGTCGGAGTTGGGAGTCGGAAATTTTGGAAAAGTCGGAGTTGGATATTTTACCTCCAACTCCGCAACTTTCTACTTATAGTAGTAAAGTGGGATTTGCATGTTTCTTTTCTGTTACTTAACCTTTCAAACAATGATGTAGGAGCTGTGGGTGCAAGCGCACCCCAAAAAGTTTTGAAAATTCGTGCAGGATCTGAAAAAATTTGGGCACAGAAATTTCGACATTTTTGGCAATATTTTTTATTTTATGTATTTGCCGCAGACTCATGGTCCATATCACAAGGGTAATCGAATAACGAAAAGGCACAAACATGGTTAGTGTATTGACGCATGACAGAGTAGGCGTTAGTACATAATCAACACTGAGAGGAGCAAAACACGTTAACTACGCCCCAAGTATGACTTCATTCACTCATCGCCATACAGGATCTAGGGAGAGATGAAGACATTAATGAAATTATAGTTTTTGTTATTGAGTGTATAAAAAAAGTTCATTTTGTCATGGAAAACACATTAAGAAAGAAATATATAAAAAATCAACAAACTGTTTTTAGTAAATTCGTGTTTTTATTTGTGAGAAGTGGTGAATAACTGACTCACGTGAAAGTTTGGGCACAATGATGCAATTAAGACATTTCATTTATTGTATGTGCCTTTTTATTCTTTACACTGTGGGGAATAGAGTATGCTGCAGGGCACCTACTTCATATTGGTAGAGTCCATGCCAGGCAAGTACTTTTAACTACAGTATTTGGATGAACGTTTTTTTGCCATACAGTTTGTTGCATATATGTGCAGTTGAACAGATATTGTGTTAAAACTCATGGCACAGTCATGATATAAATAGTATGATAGTTGCCACATATATCACACACGTATGTCTTCAGAGAAGGAAGCAGCTTCAGGCCCACCTCAGCTTGGTGTGAGGTTCCTTGTTGACAGGTGACAGCAACAACGGCAAGATGTAATTTTTTTGAAAATTGACATTTTTCTTCCAAATCGCAATTGTACCGTACCTTTAAATTTATTTTTAACATCTGCACCTTACATTTACGTTTTGGCCAAACAGGTAGTAAAACACTTGGCGTTGGCAATCCCCCTTTCATTCATAAACGTTCGTTAAATACAAGAGTTTGCGACATTTTCGCCGAACAAAGTGCGATCTTCTAATACTGTTGGTGATCCCGATCTTCCCAATTGTTGGGGCTAAGGTTTCAAGGCAAGCAATAAACGTGATAACTTACGGCTAGCGTTAACACTTTTGTTGAGTAATTGGATAAGCTGCAAGGCTTACCTCAGACCAAAATTTCCCGATTATTATATAGATTAATTTTCGAAAACAATTTGAAATAGCACTAATGTTGCGCGTATGGAATAGGAAGACTCACGCTGTTTTTGCGAGTTCAGAGGTCAACACATGCTAATGGCAAGTTGCGATGCACAAGATATCGGGTAAACGCATATTTTAGTACTATCAATGTGATACAAGGTCTTTGCTTTTCTCTGATAATTTGGGCTAACCTGGGCGTATCCAGGGGAGCGATCGCCCCCCTAAAACCTACGAAAGTAATTTTATTCACCATGATTTTGCACAATTCGGAAGACAGCATTTGCGATATAAGCCCATTTTGCCGTCTATTGTTTTGTCACAGGAGTGTTGTGAAGTATGCTTCGTCTCTCTTACAGTAGCGCAGCCGTCGTGAGACTTGTTACTGAAATCGCCCGCTCAACCTTATTGGCTGGATCCGCCCCTGTCCAGAAGAGTTCATGAGCCTACAGCTTTGATGGTTGCTGGGTCTCAAGGTCTCATTTGGGAAAAGTTATATGCACGGAAACTCGACAAGTGAGCAGCGGCACGCAAAAATGCACTTTCATGAACGTGCAAGATACAGAACTCGTCTACTTCGTCACTTTTTTGTCCGTCCTTTGTGTACATTTCTGTTCGTCCAATTCGTCACGTCTTTCTATCCCTTAGAAGCGTTTCGTTCGGTTAATACGACATTCGCAGTTTCCCTTTTGATGTCTAAGCAGCTAGTACATGTGGGAATTCAAACAAATTAAGGATCTTTATCAGAGAATTGTTGCACCTGGCAATTTGTTTATCGAGTTTATAGACGAGGTGCGAAGCGCGACCCGACCCCCTATTGAAAGAACGTGGAAAGTCTTTGCAGTTTGTTAAAGACTTTAAAGGTGCTAGATTAAATGGAGGAGTCCAGATAGAGGAGTTAATTGTTGTATTCGACCATAACGCCAAAAAATTGCATGTTACTGCAAATAAGAGCACTATGTATACGAGTTACTATGATAAGCATACCAGCTTCTTTAAGAGTTTTCATCTGTTTGCCTGATTCGTCACTTTTTTCTAGTCCCCTTGAGGTGACGAATTAAGTAAATTCTACTGTACTTAGAAACAGTACAGGCTTGAGTTTGATCGAAGAATGGCCAAGTAGTAGACGCAAAAGTGCATTATGGCACATTATACTTAGATTTTCACTCAACAAAATTACTTTTACGCGGTGCACTGAGCTTTCCAAGGTTCGGAGCAGCTAAGCCAAACACAATCATAAGGCTCCTTTTTGGCGAAACTGAAGACTGAAAACCGTGACCCTTACTTTCAACAAACTAACGGATCGAACTCAACAAACCCCCTTGTAAGACGATCAATGTTTCGGCAGCATTTTGTCCAGCGTCCCAGACTTTGAAGTAAACGGTAAATTTTATTTTCTCATAAACTTTATCAACGAAAAAAAAACAATATATTGACCAACGACATAGACTACTGAAGGACGTGTTTGCAGCGATGTTGACACTGACGCATCCGGATCAAAGCCAATGCGAGCGAACGAAAAACGACCCGCGTGACGAGCAATCGTTTTGCTGTGCGAAAGGATCTTTGCCAGACGCGGAACTGGACATGAATTCGTCGCTTCAGTCCACGGCAGCCAGGATAAGCGGAAAACGTGCAAAGTAGAAAAAAAAATAAATACTACTTACAACAGCGGCAGCGACGGAGCATGTTGTGGACGACCTCTGAGTTTACATGGCGTCGGGCCGGAAACGTATCAAAAAGAATCAACTCGCCCGAAAGCCGAGATTGCACAGCGCTATTCCAGAGGAACACGTGGTCGCCGCGAGAGCGCGCGGCTTTGCTTTACGCAGAAAAGCTTGGTTAGGATTCGGCCCCGGCAGGCGAGCCTGAGTGATTGGTCGTTCTCACAGTGTCGCATAGCACTATAACGTCTCGACCATGCGCCGATCAACAACCCGGGTCGCACGGATCGAGAAAGCGAGTCAACTGCAAAGAAATTGAAGAGACGACAGCTTGCAATATTTAAAAAAAAATCCAGTCCTTAGTATAGGCGGCGTGACAAACCACGCCCCCATTGCAATAACCAAAATAACGAACAAACAAAACACGGCAGATGAGAAGTAACTAGACTTCGCAGATCCCCTTCGTGAGGTTCTGGGGTGTTTGCGCCGACCAAGAGTTGCGGGATTCCAATTGGTTGATAGAAGAGCAGGTTGCGGTTAAATCTTTCTAGTGATACAAGCTGTCTGTGGGTGCGACATAAAACCACAGTACAGCGCGGGTCCCTGTTTGTCGCATTGAGACCAATCAGGAAGTAAAACCTCTCTGCACAGATGAAGAAGCCAGGGAGCAGAATGAGGGTCGTGTGAGTTCAATGCGGAGGGCACAGGTCAGCATTAAGATTATTCACGCGGTTTGAGAGATAACAAAATTGTTCGCTTCAGGCGTTCCCGCGAAGGACACACCCAGTGTGAGACTTTTGAAAGTGGATCTTTGATGCAACGTCGCGTCTGACGTAGGACGAAAAACGTAACCGTCAGCTCGGAACGCGTGTTCTGTAATGACGCTTTGCGCATGCGGTGGCCGGAAACGAAAATCGCTTTTCCAAACGCGGCAAGGCATACGAAAAGAATATTGTTCCTTGTAACTGAGTGCAAGCAAAAAAAGCGAACGACGTATATCCTCTTCTATAAGAATAGTGATAAGAGAAACAAGCAAAGAAATTTGAACGCAACGCAAACAAGTGCGACTAATGACGATATACAAATCAAGCGTGACTACGATACGTCTGTTCCCAACATTCACTCGCTTGAATGCAACAGTAAAGTGGCAACTTTGAAGAGCAGAATTCGACCCCAAACCAATTCTGAAAGTTCGACGTAACACATTAGTGCAAGAATGCCTTGGTTTGTGAACTTTTTACGCAATTGCTATGAAATCCAAATGCACCACCGCTCCGGTGACCTTGAGTTTAGAATGAAAGGTAACGTATGCGTTGAGTAGTGGCAGTAGGGAGACCACAGATCAAGCAGCGAGCAGCTTGACGTACAAAAGCAACAACAATAGGCGCTGCCTGAAAAAAGGCAACCCAAAGGTTGTGCAGTGCATGGCAGAGGTTGTGTACGCTTCATCGCCAGCGTTTTGCTCTCCGTCAGTAACTCCGGCACGGCATCAACTCCTTGTTTGACATTCCCTAACGCTGCGGCTGCGCTACGCGCGCGACACGAGGATGCTGGGGTTCGAACCCGAATCCGTTCTTGCACTGCTTGCGGTCATGAACTTTTCGGTCCCCTTCGACGCAAGAGCTGGCATCAGGATTTCTCCGCCTTATCCAAAGCAACATCAGCTCCGGGATCGGACGGCGATCCGGCGTCGGGTTTGTTCCGAGCGCGCTCGTCGTCGAGCGACATCTGAAACTGGAAACGGTTCTTGAGCGCCTCGCTGGCAGGCACAGGCGTCATGGTTGCATCGTCGTCGTCTTCGCCGACGCTGTCGGTCGACGACCCTGCGTCGGTTGCTCGATCTTCCGCGGCTGACTCCGCGGCTGACTCCTCGGCAAGCTGCGACGGGCTGCGGGAAAAAATGGTGGCTGGACGTTAACGTAGGCTTGCAGCAGTAACTTGAATTTTTTTCAAATTCGATAATGTATTTTCCACTGTTGTAGTCAACCCATGAAATGCATCTCGAAACACCAGCTATCCAATTTTCACTCGTTGAGCGGCTTGGGTTTTCAAATTCGAAACTCAACGCGCAACTGTTGAACAGAACTACTTGCGCAGTGGAGGCAACATGCAATTAAGCATTGCAACTACGCAGTGCTTTCAAGGCGCGCGCGCGCGATCCGGTAAAAAAGCAATTACCTTTTCGGAACTCGTTTGGCGTAATACTCTCTATTGTCCGCCAACTCGTTCATGATTTCTTGAGCGAAGGGATCGACCAGGTCGGCCCAGGTTTCGAACAGCGGGTGAGCGACGAAATCAATGAACATCACCTGCATCAAATTAGTGAAGCCATAACAACCAACAACCACACAGGGCAGAGCTGCCGAAGATGAGATCACACGCAACACGATCACAGCAATACAACTGCGTTTTTCACTTAAAGTCGCGCCACTCTCGCACAACGCTCATTGTTCGGGCACGTGACACTTGCCGCGTATTCACCTGCGACTTCTCGACCGATGTATTGTGCCTGTCGCACATGGGACTAATTTCCAGGCCCGCTTCTCTCTCGACGTCGCCTTGCATCCAATACTCAGCAAGCACGCGTTCGTTCCATTGCCGATACATCTCGATCGGCTTGGCAGGGTTGCTCAGGTCAGCGCAGTGCACCATGTTCTGCAGCACCTGGATTATTTTAGAGTGAACTTTGTTAATTCAAAAAGTCAACTTCTCCCTTCCTAAAGCGTGTGCTGGTCTTAACAGCAGGTTTGAAGCCGCATTATCTCTTTCAAACCAGTAAATTCACGTTTTTTCGTCGAAATTGGTGATTTGCCGCCAGGGCAGTGGCTAGTTTTCTCCCCGTCGAACAAACTGCTTGTTAAAATGTTACCAAACTATTTGCTAAAATGAGCAAATATACCCACGCAAGTACAGCGGGTGTTTAACAAAATCCAACAATTCACTACTAGTTCAGGTGCACCACCAGCAGAAACGACGAGTCATGACAAACATTTCTTAAAAGCATCGCAAGACAGGTGCACACACAACTTCTTGGAATCGATGACGAACTTGCTGGTTCGAGTCAATGCACTTTTTTCTCTGACCTCAATTCTGCGGCCAAGGGCAAAGATAACACTTGCGATTTAACAAGAATAGAAAAGTCCCAGCGCTGGCTTAGATAACGCTGCAAGCTGCAGCCAGCCGAGCGGCTTGGTATAAACAAAACAAAGGAAAATCAAGTTCGAATCGTTGCGCAAACCTGAATCCGATCAGTGTAGTTGTCGAGCATCAGCACGCCGGAGCTGGCTACTTTTTTAGTCTCCACCATCGTTTTTAAATTGGCGAGAAGCTGCATGTGCTTCGACATGTCGGTGGCTAGCACCTGCGTCATACCAATGAACAGAGTGATTACACTCGACGCAAGACAACAAAAGGATGATACGCGAGAGAAAAATTCCAGCAATTTAGTACAAAGTCCAAAGTCACTCTTCGTTTGCAGGAGTTATGAACGTCACACTTTGCCATTTACAAATTCTAATGCACGTCAGCAATATGTTAACACTGTGCGCTGAGGCTTGTGTTGCTGTGTCCAGTCGTTCCGACGAACCTAGGGTGCCAGGTACGGATTGACCCGGCAGTTACAGCTTCCTGACAACAGATCGCATTGAGAAAAACAAGCTCGCTCCTCACCATGTCGATGACCATCCTGCGCAAGCTCTGCCACTGCTTTTGCGTGAAGTGGTCGAAGGCGCCGCAGTAGTCCTGCTGCATGAGCTTGAAGCCGACCGCGAGGTGGTGATTCTCCAGCACCGACTCGTCATTGTACATGATCGCCAGGTCGCTGCCTGTGACGGAAGGATGCAGAGAAAGATGATAAGCGGAAGGCGAAGGCTGCCGCTCGCGTCACACGCTTGGCTGCTCAACCGACGCAGTGCAAGCCCGCTACTACGCGGGCACGCCATATCACGCTCAATAATTCATGACTAGCGACGCGATTGAAGGTTTTCTAAACCGATCGATACGCGGCGAGACGCACGGCCCTCGTTGCCACGTAAGAGCGGGCGAAGCCGCGGCGAGCCAGCGACCTCACGACAAGCCGGGAGCCGTACAAGAGATCGTACTTACTGTTATTGCAGTGGTATTGGTTGTTCAAGCCCGGGTGGTCGACGTCGTGCATTGCGCTGGCGAGCAGCGCGGCGAGCACTTCCAGATCGGTGAAGACGCTCTGCGCGCGAAACACCAAAGTGAAAAACCTTAGAGCTCTGTCTGCGCACAGGAAGAAAAGCGCGGAAGCGACGCGGTCGCCGCAGAAACACTTCAATCAACGAACGCCGCGCAAATGCGCATGAGCGATCACATAGTTTTCAGTTTCGCCCCGCCGACTAATG
>Ga0210059_1009081_pt1 | contig 15574 bp, 14 predicted proteins | sample Ectturendosymbi2_FD_188042 | JGI IMG/M metagenome (GOLD analysis project Ga0210059, IMG submission 188042) | Ecteinascidia turbinata endosymbiont from Florida, USA - Sample 2 (SPAdes) (version 2) | ecosystem: Host-associated > Tunicates > Ascidians > Unclassified | place: Key West, Florida... | reverse complement strand
CCCGATTGAAAACTTTCTGGCGACGGTTCTGGGTTAGATGGCGCCCGGGGCAAGGAGCAAGTTTGGCGCCCCCGTGTTCAAACCTGAGCTCTTTCGGAAGCAAATTCACTGTATTGAAGAAAGTATTTGTGACATTTTTTTGACTTTTCGGCGCCCCCGCAGTGTTCGGTGCCCCATATTGACTCGGCGCTCGGGGAATGGCCCCCCTTGCCCTCCCTCGTTACGCCCCTGTCTATGCAAGATTGTGGAAATACGTCTTAATTGTGAAGGTTTATTTCTGATATCTGAGTGAATACTGTGTAGCGGTCTAAAAAGAACTGAGCTATGAGCAGGTATATAACAAAATATCCATAGCTTTTGCAGCTGTGTAGTCATGTTGTTAGCAGGGAGTATGATTAGGATATGATACCATTGCAGAATTGTTACCCTTGTCACCCACTTGTTTAACGGCTTTACTGAAAAGTTGAAACAGTCTTACAACTTATGCATACGTTCAGAATGCATACAGTGATGCAATCGAGAATGGAGACCATCAGTATGATCGGCAGCTGCGGAGAACTTCAATGAAATATGCAAAGTAAAAGCACGACTGCGCGCAGGGCTGCAGCTCACTAGCGCGCAACAACACGCACCAATTCACTTATCCTCCCCCACCTAAAATTAAATCGAACCGGAGGTTCAACGCACTGGCGAAGGAAGTACAAAACACGTTCGATACGAAGCACAAAAAAACGACCGACTCACTACAAGGATACGATGCAACCAAAACAAGCAATCAAAAGCAACACGGAGCACATTTGCACGACTATGTTCATCCGTAGGCGTATTTTAAGGGTCCAAACAATTTGTAGAGCTTGCTAGATGCGAAAGGGTTATGACAAACCAGGCAGAGTTTCATTTTAGCTGGTTTATACTTTCTCTGCCACGCCCAGATCCTTGCGGATCTGAGCAACCCATCCACCGAGAGAGACCGATTGCGACCCAGCACCTCCTGCGCAACTGCGTTGATCATCTAGCAGCTCCTTCCCACATATATGCACCACCACGAGTTGAAACTGGACAGAAACAAAGCTAATTTAACTGCTGAGGGGCATCGACTCGACAACCTTCCGGTTCCTTCAATGCCCTGGCGTCCTTGCACTGATTTGTGTTTTTTCTAGCTGAATATCAATTATCGCCAAATAAAATCAACTCAATCAACTCAACCTCCCCTTTGTTACTAGAAGATGACAGCCTCACACGGACAGCATCCCCGGGTGCTTCATTCGCCCCCAAACGCACATCCACACTTGGAAGCTTGAATGAAGCAACTATGTCAACACGCCTGCACACAGCTCGGCAGGTTAACGTCGCGCACTGGTGCGCAGCAACACTAACCGATTTACTTCACAAACTGACGAAATAGTACTGGCTGTTCGCCATGTAAAATAAGCAAACATGAACAAATGGAAACAGGAAGGACAACTAAAAAAATAGAGCAGCGGCTCGTCTGTCATTACTCACATCATCAATCCCAAGAACGCTTCCTTCACTTCACAAGCCACCTCCCTTTTAACCACATAATGACAGAGATCTGAGCTTTGTTTGTGACATTCGTTGACTCGCCTACTTGTGCAGCAACAAGTGGGGCTGCACTTATCTCCTTTATATCATATTTAACCACATCACCTATTGCTGCAATTAAATCCTTCTGAATTATGTTTGAGAAGCCAGAAAACACAGTAGATGTCTCTAAATGTCAAGCTAATCTTTTATCTTTCGCAGCAAGAGTATGTAAAAGTTCCACATAGTTACCACAATAAGAGAAAATCGAACTCTCATCGTTACTACAAAATGCTAATTGCTGTTAGGCTGGGAAGCAATTTACATTAATGAGGCTTTCAAAATCTCTCGGTTTTCCCTTACCTTAGCATTGTGAACGCTGATATTTAGTATCTGCGGTTTGTTCAAAGACTTGAAAGTCAAAGTATATCATTGCGCTTCCAAACGTTTTTAGAGCAATTTTGGTTTTGAATGTTATTTTTTGACCTTGCATGTCTGCTGAGGCTACTTGGTAGATTTTTCATGTCACAAAATCCTGTTGTAGTCCACACATTTTCATAGCAAGTTGCCACAAAACGGCTTGTCCGCAGAGTTGCCAGGTAGTCACAAGCTAAAAAGGCCAGATCAACCCTTATAAAAAGCCAAATCGCACCAAAAAAAACCAAAAGCAATATAAATACACAACGACACCTCTGAAACACTCAAACGCGCTTTTGAAAGGCAATATACGCATGTTTTGTACATAACAAGAATGAAGCTCACTCCATTAGCAAACTTCTCGAAACTTTTGGTTTTGCTGAAGAATAACCTGAAACTGCACACTTAAAAGCATGAAATAAGCAAAACAAAAAATTACAAATTCTCCTGCAGAGTTTCCAATCAAAATTTATCATTCTGTGTCCAGAAGCAGTGTCTAGAAATCTGCCAGTGCCCAGAAGTCTGCCAAAATCATCTTCAAACGTGCAAGTCGAATTCGCCAAAAAAGCCCAAAAAAGCCAAATTTAATTTGGTCTTTTTTCAAAAATAAAAATAAGCCGAAGGAGTTGAAAAAAAGCCAAAAATGACAAACTTGGCCTCAAAAAAGCCAAACTGGCAACCCTGTATGTCGGTCATGCTAATGATGCCATGTCAGTGCGATAGAATTGCGTAACTATGTCGTAGCAATGAAACGTTTTCATTGAAGCACAGATATTGGCTGCCTCCCTTCGCCGCCTTATCACTGTAGCTGCATGTCTGACCAGCTACTGAGGTGGCAGAACGCTGCATATTCAGTATATTATACACAACGTGAAGTAAGTGCCAGACTGTGGAATACGAGAGCATATAGTAGAAGGAGCACATTATTAAAAGTGTGTACAAACATTACACTGTAGCTGACATGAAGGTTACAGAGCTGACATACAGGTAATAACACGGCAAGCGCTCACCACCACAGTTTGTGACAAACTGCTCAATGCGAAAGCCACCCGCTGAGAGGAGCACAAGCAGTCGGTGCCTCCCTTCGTGACTTCCCCTGACTTGAAGAAATACGCAAATTCAGATGTACTGACTATGAAAATGATTAGAATCATACAATAATTGCACGTTTTCAAGATGAAAGGAAAAATTTGCATTCAATTTGTTATTTTGGATCCCTAATTCGTTTTGCGCATTTCATGATTATGTCGGGGAGGAAATCCCTTCCTTGCCTACCCTGACGGCCCGTCACTCATTTTTTATCATTCAGATTTTCGAACAACTTTCTTGGCCTGAAAAACAGAGTTGCCCTGAAACTTTTCACTGTGTTGAAATATTTTTTTATCTTTCAGGACTTTTGAGGAACTTGTGCTTGCCCTGAAAAACAGTGTGCCCTGATTTTGCTGTATTGAATACATATTTTTAATCATTCAGAATTTTGGACAAATTGCGCTTGCCCCGCAAAACAGAGTTTGCCCAGAAATTTTTCACGGCATTGAAATATTTTTTATCTTTCAGGATTTTTGAGGTACTTGCGCTTGCCCTGAAAACAGAGTTTGTCATGACATCTTCGCTGTATTTCATATATTTTTTACATTCAAGATGTTTGAACAACTTTTGCTTGCCCTGAAAAACAGAGCGTGCCCTGAATTCACTGCATATGTATTTTTGAATTCACTTGAATACGTATTTTTATCATTCAGAATTTTGAACAATTTGCGCTTGCCGTAAAAAACAGAGTTGCCCTGAAATTTTTCACTGTATTGAATATAGCTTTTACATTCAGGATGTTTGAGCAACTGTGCTTGCCCTGAAAAACAGAGTGTGCCCTGAATTCACTGTATTGAATATATATTTTTATCATTCAGAATTTTGAACAACCTGCGCCTGCCCTTAGAAACATAATTTGCCTTGAAGATTTTCACTGTATTGAAATATTGTTTATCTTTCATGATTTTTGAGCAACTTGAGCTTACCCTGAAAACAGAGTTAGCCCTGAATTTTTCAAGCCAGGGGGGCGGCTGCCCCCCCACCCTCCCGCCTCGTACGCCACTGGTTTTGTCACAATCCAGACCACGTATGACGCATGTTATGTTAGCTAGGCCATATCCCCGTAAATACCGTTGGGCAAGTTACAGTCAAAGTCTCTGAGAGACTGCGCTTACGGTTCGCCAAACGAGAGATCGCCAGGAAAAAGAATACACAAACACTGAAACAGTCAACACTGAACACATTTTTAGTGTAAACATCACATTGTCATGGAAATAAACATTCTTGGTCATGACTGTACACCATTTGTTACGTAATAAAATACCTCGGTATAACGCGACTCACTTATAACGCGGTCTGCTGTTGTGGATCCCGACATCCGCGTGCAATAATTAGTTCCTAAAAACTCACAAACGTTACATGTATATGGGCTTAAGTCTTCGTTTGTTCGCGCCACATATATATGGTTGTAAGTCTTCGAGCATACCCCGTTCGTGGTGAATCGCACATTCAAAGTCACGCTAACCGATAGGCTGGAACAAAGGGTACTCGAATAACACAAAATGGTTACCGGTATACAGCGAAGTACAATGCAGATGTTAGATTGTAAACACAAATAACACAGGTATGGGCGTCCTCAAAATTTTTTCCAGGGTAGGCAAAGTCGGCATTTTGGTTGTCCATTTCAGGTTGCTGACGACACAAATGCAAATAGACGTTCACATAACGCTTTACCTTTGCTACACTACAGAAACATGACCCACGTTAACTGCAACAGTGCCAAAAATGCGCTTCGTTGGCAGCAGTGTTTCTTTTCACACCGTATAAAACTCGTTGGCAGCAATATTTCTTTTCAGTTTTCACATCGTATGTTTCTTTTCACACCGGAAAAGAGGTAGGAGGGTTTGTATTAAGTCTTGTGCAACCTTTTCTGTACTTGTTTGTTGCTGAAACCACTACCGTGGAACAGATTAGCCTATTCAAGCTAATCTGTAGCAAAAATGACCGATTTATTTATTTAATTGTTTTGCCTGTAGGCTAACTACACCTAGTTAGGTAAACTATCAGCAAAATTGAATCGGTTGAACAAACTGGAAGATTATTCGGTAGGTTACAAGGCATCAGATATTGGGCTGAAGGACTGTTACCCCAATACTGATTAATAGGTTTTCATTACACCTTGGTATAGTAGAGTGATTCAACCTCTGTGAAAAATATGTAGCCTAATACTGAAAGTGGATGACTTCAGTATACTGTAGGTTACACTTTGAACTTTGTATCCCGGTTATGTGGCTATGATTTCCTCCGTTCATAATGGAACACATGGAATAGCATAAAATGTGGCATAAAAGTTTGTGGAATAGGTTACAGTTGCAATTTGGTGAATAGCAGTAGCCTACCTACTTTTCATAGATTGCTACTTACAAAGTACTATGAATCCTCATATTTGACACTCTGTTGTATTGTACTGCAGAGAACAGACTGGTTAATGATCGTGAGTGTAATCAACAAAGTGGCTTTGCACTTTAAGTAGCAATCTATTGTGAAAACTAAATCCCGTTTCCTGCCCTGTTCAAATTGTGGTAGGCCTAAAGTCACTTGAAGACTGCGATTACAATGCGACGCGGTTTTCATGGCCTCATCGCCCAGCAGTTCTCCACGATTTTCTCTGCTGGCGGCCACTGACAAAGTGGCCCGCGATAGCAAATAGGTTCGTCGCCCCTGGCCTATGGTATTGCGAAAGCTGTTATTTTTCGGACTACAGTAAATAAAACCACATCTCAGCGATTCCAACAAAACCTACAAAAAGCACCTTTGTGTAGTGGAATCAGCTTTCGCCTTTTCATTTTCACCTATTCCCCAGCTTTCGCAATACCATAGGCCAGGGGCGACGAACCTATTTGCTATCGCGGGCCACTTTGTCAGTTACAGCTGAGTAATCGCGCCGCACAACGTTTTAGTCATACTATGAAACCAGTTAGTTAAAGACTGCTGGTCTCGCCTGAATGCGAAAGTTCAAGACACCTGGTCTCGCCTGAATGCTTCGCATGTTCGTCACCCCTGCCATAGGCCAAGCACACGAAGCAAATCTTTGAGTCCTTGCAGTGTAAAAACGCCCCAATATCGAGTTCGCAAGTGCGTTCACGAAAGTAAGCCAAGGGCGACGAATCGCTCACACGTCAATCCGATAACAGTGCAGTGTAAAGTGGGTAATTGTGATGTAAAGTTATCTTTATATTATTGAACACATTAAAGTTGCTGATGAGTTTATCACTTCAAAAAACACAGATTTCACGCAATTTTTCATTATTAAACCTGGACACTCAGGTAGACTAAAAAATAGATCTAAGTGAAAAAAACCCTCAGTGGGAGCCCTGGTCACATGTAGAAAAACGCATACCGTAACTTGAAGTGAACATTTGAAGATTTATTGCCGTGTTATTGTTACGCAATAAACACCAAGAGTACAACAATCCGCTGGCAAGTTTCGCAGCCTGCCTCTGCAGTCAAAGGATCGGACATGAGCGACTGCACACTTGCGCTAAGTGTTTCGGGGCCTCGCGGTCACGACTTTGTCCTGACGGGCATCGCGTTCACTTAATCGGTCCTGCCAACATGCCTAGTTGTACACGTCCAGAAGTCAGATTTCCACTTGATCAACGTGTTTTGCGTAGTGATTGCTGTAAAAATGTAGGCTACTACTATGTCTCGCCCAGGTAGTCTTCCCTTATTTTGTACTGCATAGCAGCAAGATACCTTTGGTGCTTACGACCAAAGTTACACAGTTGTGCAGCCTGCTGTTCAGACAGCCAGATGTAGTTTAATGGTGTAGTTAGAAGAGTCTATTTTGGGGGTTGTCCCAAAGCAGAGTAGTGCAGTTAGTGGATTATGGATGTCAGCGGTTGCGTCCACGTAGTAGGCCTCAGTCTATATTTGATAACATTTATAGGGGAATTGACATACAAAAGGTTATTAATCTAAACATGTGGCATGCACCAGAAGATTAACAGTCCAGACATCAGCAAGGTTTATGCATGCATATTTCGGCCAGTAAAAAGACTAATGCGCACGCTTTACAAGCATAGCCTATATATTTCTTAAGCTCATGGTAAAGTTTATCAATTTGCGCTAATGAAAGAAAGCGTTCATCGCGGCGCACATGCTTTGACAGGCCTGATGTTTGCTCCTTCTGTAAAAATGTTTTCATAACTGAACGATAGGGTTGGTCCGATTACCTGCAAATTTTTTACATTTGCATTTTATTACGACATCTCTAAATGATTGGCGTCAATTAAGTAACAATGATTTACGACCCAATTCCTTTTGTTAAGCTCGTTCAAAAATTTTAGTTGGGAACTACGAGCCTACTATGGGTATTTGCATGAAAATATTCATAATTAATTTGCACAATCTGCAAATGCTGTTCATGTTGTGAATTACAAATGAATTTTCAGAATGTGTAGCACTCTGCACAAACATAAAAGGCCCCGATGGAAGACTTTCTGGCGACGGTACTGCCCAGGCTCGCAGACACGGGGGCATTCGGAGGCAGTTACCCCGTAATCTTTATTGTGCCCCCCAAATTTTGAAAAATTTTGTTTTTAATATATGAAAAAAACAAAATTCTTTCCCCCCTAAAAATGTAGTTTGCCCCCAAACCTTAAAGCATGGTTACAGGCCTGGTTCTGCCAAAATTGTGTCTGCAATTAGGATTTTTTTTGAAGGCCCTTCAGCCTCGAGATGTAGCATGACATAACTTTTTTTAATAAATCACAATTAGGGGGCCCCTGTGAGCATTTTGGGGGGCCCAGAATTGGGCTGATACGGCACTGTTGATAACAAATTCAAGCACAGTCGTTGGCGCTCAAGGACGTCTGGCAACCTTAGATATGAGTCTTGATGCGGTCATCTTCTTGTCATTGTCACCTATGACAGTTGCAAAGTACTGCTTTGCTCGCTGCATTCGGTGTGCACAATCGTAGAGTTTGTCAAATCTAGCAAACGCTGAATCGCTTTTGCGTCGAAAAACGTGTCGCATTTTGGATATAGATAGACAAGTGCCCTTGCTAGCTTGGAGTTGCGCTCGTTGAAGCGAGCACTCGTTTGCGCAAAATGTGATCCAATACGCTGTAATATAATCTTCATAATTCGACACTAGTAATTGCGTTGAATCCAGTCGTCTCATAAAAAATCCCGCATCAACTTTCACCGAATACTCCAACCAGTCCCACTTTTCATACCAAACAGAAACGTTTTTCCAAACAAAGTAGCGGGATATTTGTGAAGCCTAACCTGTTTGGGTCGATCTTCGCCAAGATCGTCTGGAGCAACGACTGTCTCATTGTTGTCGACTCGGTCGAGAACAGAAGTCTTTTGCAAATGCAATTCATCTTGACTGGATGACATTGGTTGCAAATCTGACCTAACTGGGTGCTGGATCCACTTTCTCGTATCCATCGTAATCTCGAAACAAACTGGCTCGCTGAGCAGTGCACACGCAATACTAGGCCACCAAGGAACTTCGCGAAGTGAACTTCTACAACCACCGACCTAGTGCACAACTGATTCTAAAGTTTTTGTGACGTCACAGTTTCACTTTTTTCGTGCCACTTTGCTTGCTTAACTTGCAGCGCTTCATTCTTGCGTAGGCCTACTAGATCATTTTGAGGTGCGCTCGACACGAAGTCCTGTTTGAGGCAGTGATCAGTGTCTAGAGTGGACAACTCCTGAGAAGTGAGGGGAACTGCCCATTGGTGCCCTCCCGTAGCGCCAACCCTGTGAGAATGAACAAGGGGGCTTCAAGGACGTATGAAGAATTAAGTGCGATTCAATTTGTGAATTTTTTTTACACACGTCTGTTGAGAAGCAAACTTCTAGTGAGTTGTTCCTTTCCGTGCCATCAGGTCAAATGCGCACTGTATCCTCTCTCGCTGGTGTTCGTTCTGAAACTCGTCGTCGCTGGGATATTTCGCAAGAACGGTCGATTAAAATTTAAATGTTTAAAATCAGGTGCGTTGCTTTCTCAGGGTCCTCAACACTGTTTTATCGATGATTCTCATCCGAGCTCATGCACTGTGTTTTTACCTACACCAGTGGGAATTTTCATCTACACCCGTCCGCACCATGTTTGCCATCAACACCACGGAATTTTATCATCCGCACAGGACCGTACGGTCGGACATGATGAAACCGGTGAAACGCTCTGATTTAGGCTATTGAAATTGAATTCTCCAAAAATCTGCCTCTACTGGTTGCATTATATAATGCATATTTTTTGTGGGTAAGCGTTCAGAAGTGAGGGGGCACTGCCCCTGGAGCGCCGGCCCTGTTCAGATAAAGGCATCATTACTCAATGAAGTGCACGCACCAAACGCCTCAAATAATTATGCCCGCAAGCGCATTAGTGTGTGCGCCGCCCACCTAGTACAGTACACCGGAGCAAACATCCCTGGTTGTCCTGTTGGCAGTTTTCCTAGTTGGCTAGATTGATTGATTCATATGACTCATCTAATAAACGTTGACACTTGTGTTGTTGGCAATTGTCCAGTTGGCACACGTCCGGTAGGCAATTATCCGGTTGGCTGTTGTTCTGGTTGGTTGGCAGTTCTCCTAGTTGACAGTTGTACGGTGGGTACTGGGCAGTTGTCCAGTTGGCAATTGTCCTGACACAGTTTGTATGATCTACTCTTACCTTTAACGTGAGAAAAGCTCTGGGTTAGTTTTGAAGAAAAGGCCGTTAGGTGTATTGTTATTCCCCCCACTCACGACTTTTTACTTTTCGACAGGATTCGTGCAATGAAATGCTTTGTTTGGCTATGTTGCGCCTATTTCCAGGGTGGTGATTTTATAAGGGGAACTCCCAGGTATTTCTGGCCCAGAGAGAAGAGATGGTGAAATCAAATCACTATTAACACACATAGGCATGCGTGATGTGATGTTGCAAAATGCGAAGTTGAAACTTAAGAATTTGATGTTGAAAAAACTGTACATTCCATTATTTCAGTGCAAGTTACCGGCAACAGTGTTGCAATGACAACGCCATAATGATAATGCGGACTACAGTATAAATTCCACTGCAGTTGAGTATGGTACTGTAACTAGTAAGTGTATTTCTAATTGTTGCCATTGTTTTGTAATGATGTAAAAGACCACATGTCGTTGGTAATTGGAGTCTTGAACCTTTTGTTGTTAGTAGATACTGACTGTGGTCAAAATACTGTACATTGTGTGAGTTGTAGTGTGTGGTCAAGAAAAGGGACATTTTTTTTAAAGCACTACATTAGGCCTATAGACTTTCTTAGTTCAATGCACTTAGTTTGAACTGTTTTTACTTCAAGTTACTGTACAGAAAATAAAGTGGTAGGCCAACAAATGATGAAAATAAAATGAGGCAAACATTTTATTTTATCTGAATGGTTTCATGTGTCTAAACGGGTTAGACAAGGGGAAGTACTGAGTCCATACTTGTATGCTGTTTATTTAAATATGATTTATCCAATGAACTAAACAACATTAAAGCGGGGCACACTGGTGAAGTCTTACTATATTATATTATTAAATTACTTGATGTTTGCTGATGATATTCGTGTATTTAGTCCAAGTGTACGTTGGTTGCAAACAAAGAATACATTATACATATTACGTAGATGTGTATCAGGCTTATGTACAATCACATGGGATTATTTTCAACTGCAACAAAACTGTTTGCACAGTATGACGTTTAAGGCTAAGAGTGCAAAATCATAGTCGCCCCATTACTGTCACTGGATAGTCAAAATGTAAAAACTGCTAACCAATACAAATATTTGGAGATTGTATATATATAATATTGGATAATGATACTGAGCCCTTAGATGACAAAGACATTCAGAGACAACTGCAATATCAATATTGTGTAGCAAACAAGCTGTGAGCCTCTTTTTCACAATATTCAAATGAAGTAAATAATGTACTTTTTTGTTCCTGTATGCCCATGTATCGTATGCATCACAGTCATGGTGAAATTTCAGGAAGGCGGAAATGACCCCTGAGTCACAACAACTAATAAAGGGAGCAATGGAAAAAGGGGCATCTTCTTGGCTGTCAGCCTTGCCAATCAAAGCGATTGGTTATGCACTAAACAAACAAGAATTCACAGATGCAATCTGCATGAGATATGGATGGAAGTTGAAAGGCATACCACTCACTGTGCTTGTGAGAGACAAACTCTGTGGATCACAGCCTCATATGCAAACTAGGTGACTACACTTCAATGAGGCACAACTCAGTGAGAGACTCTGAGGCACAGATAATGAGAGAGGTCTGTAGGGATGTTCAGACTGAACCCACACTTCTACCAATCAATGAAAATGACTATCAAACAAAAGTCAACTCTGCTGACAATGCAAGGTTGGATATCTCTGCGAGAGGACTGTGGAATAGCTGTGAGAAAACTTTCTTTGACATAAGGATCACACATCCTACCTCACAGTCTTATTCTGGAAAGTCCTTGGCAGAGATCTACCAGAGATCTACCAACAACATGAAAAGGAGAAGAAGGATAAATACAGTACAATCAAAGAGTGATTGACATAGAGAAGTCTTCATTCAATCCCCTTGTCTTCACAACAACTGGAGGTATGTCACCAGAATGCAACAGAGTAAACAAAAGACTGGCAGAAAAAATGGCTGAAAAACACAGGGAGCCATATGCATTTGTCATAAGGTACATAAGGACAAAGCTCAGATTTGCTCTTTTGAGGAGCACCCTTGCTGCAATATGAGGCAAATGAAGTGATGTTCACTTCCAAGTCCTCACGGACATTGACTTCAGCTCAATTACTAGCCCCACAGTCACATAAAGCTGAACGACGGTGTCAATGACATGACACCAGTTACATTTGTGAAATAAATGAGTAGTGTACATAGATAAGCTATGGCTTTTTGTGAAACTATACCTTAGAACTAAATAATTCTCTAACATTCTAAACGTTATTTTTTGTTGTTTTTTTGTTTTTCCTAACACTTATTGTGAAATCAATAATGATTATATACTGCTAATAATACTGTAACCTGTTCACATCCTTTACTCTTCAACTTCATTCGGTGACACCATGCATCTGGTTGCCGAACAACTCATCCATGCAACCCACCCCACTATAGTCCGTGGGTAAATCTACATTTCTTCATGATGTGTATTTATAAACATTGTTTTCTGCCAATGCTACTTGTTTTTTCTATGAAATGTTGTACTAAAATGCCTTGCCCTCTGCCTCATAACCATTAAATTGCTGCTTGCTTCCCTCACCTGCTCATCTGTACATGCCTCATCACTTCACCCATTGCTTGCCCACCATCATCTGTGTTATGTTGATGTCTATTGTGTTTTTTTTGCTATGTGCTACATTTCTTTGTGACTGCATTTTGGCTTGTTTGTGTACATATTTTCTCTTCCATTTTTATTTTTGTGTCATTCCATGCGATTGCTACAATTTTGTATTGTCACCTTCCCTAGTTTTTCCATGCAATTTCAGGAAGTCATGCATGCAGAGACTTCGTGTGGCCTATGATTTTAGATGCAGAGCTCTATACAACCTGCCCTGGAGAGTGAGTATTAGTAGCCATCAGGTTCAATGTGACATTCCTACCTTTGAAGCCCTGTTATGAAAAAACACATCTATTTCTTGAAAGTGCAGAAAGTCTAGCAACATATGGTTGTGTGCTTTGATGAGGTCAGATTATTTGTGTTCATCCCTAGTATTTGAACACTGTAATTACATTTTACTTTGTGAATGAGTGCTCGACCATTGTAGTGTCTGCTTAATTGATGGTGTGTCATGTCACATTGCATTCGCATTTTACCTGGCCTTGACTAGTTTAGGCATTGGTGCCCTGCTCTGCAGTAGTGTTGTAACAAGTGCTACATGTTTGCTAACAATAGTGTTAAGAATGTATATGTAACCCTGTTGTTCTGCCTTCAATGTTAGTCTGTGTTTATCGGTTTCCAGACGGTTTCCACTGTGTTTGTGTGATTTAATGATTTACCCTGTGCTTTGTCCTTTTGTGATGTCTTTGTTTTAGTCCGTGTGCTGTTTTGAGACAGTTAGTGCCGTGTTGTACAGTTTCTCTGTCGTTTTGTGTTACTTCTGATTAACACTTTGGCATCCGCTAGGATTCGGGGATTTTTGAAAAAAAATCGCCTAAACGAACGTGGCTTTGCACGGGAATTTCTCCGGTCCATCATGCTCTACAGACCCGGTAAAAGTCTCAAAAGACGCGGCAAGTCTTCTAGCCTGCATTCGAAAAAAAATTTTTTGCTTGGGGGTGTGGGTTTTTTGTGAGTGATGTCATAAGGGGAGGACTTTTAGGCCACCTTGGCCCACTTAGCTTGGCCCTGGGCGGCAACCATTAGGTGGTAGTATTTCGCTGAAGTTTTTACTAGAAACTAGGCTACAATCCGAGTCTTTTAATACTTCATATGACCTGCTGGGGTTTCGGGTTCAAAAGTTATGATGTAAGTTAGTAAAAGTATTTGATTAATTAGATGATTAATTAATTTGTTTATTTTAGATCATAACTTTTGAACCAGAAATGCTAGAAAGTTGATCAAAGGCTCAAAAGACTCGGATTCGAGCCTAGTTTTCAATGAAAACTTCAGCGAAACACTTTGGTTTAGCGGTTGGGCCCTAGGCTAGGCAAAATGACCCTAAAACTACTTCACTTATGACATCAGTCACAAAAAATCCGCACCCCCCAACCAAAAATTTTTTTTCGAGTGCAATCTACTAGACTGGACGATCTGTTTGAGCCCTTGAACTGCTCTCTAGGGCAATCAGCGGAGGAGCTAGGACGTTGGTAAAGCAACCAAAACCTGCTGTTTTTTAGGTCAAAATCGAAGTACAAATATATCGTAGACCAGCTCTGAAAGTGTTAAAGAGGCTTTGTCCCCACTGCGTGCTGGCAGTTCGGAGTTAGTAAGTCAGGCAGGTCTGTTTGTTGCACGGCTTGCCCAAGATAGTTACGGGACTACAGATTAGCAGGGGTGCGTTCGCGGTGTGAGAACCATTAACCAAACCTTCCCAAACCCCAGCCCTCAAGGCCTCTGGCACCGTAGGGTTTCCTACATTTATTGTCTGTTTTTATCAACCTGCGTTCTGCAGAGTGTGTGTGTTTATACTATGGACTTCGTGTCTGCTCATAAACAAATAAATTAAAAAATTAATACAGTTGCAAAAGGTATCATGTTTGGCTTAGACTGGTTGTAAGGATTATACTCAACTACCAATACCAAAAAGTCACATCCGATTGCTTTGGGGTTGAAACAAAAAAAAAAAGCAAATTTGGGAAAAAAAACAATTGGAAAAAAGTGATTTTTTGTTTTTTGCACCAAAACCGTTGCCAATACTGTTTTTCTGTGTGCACCATTGGAAAAAAATGCAAAAAATACAACCAGAAACAAAAAAGTCAAAATTTTTCAAAAAGTTGTAGTTGATTGTTTGTCGACTTTGCATCAAATTTTTGTCAACTTTTCAGCAATTTTTTAGATTTTAAATTGTACTTTTTTCTTGTTATTTTTGCTTGAAATGTGGTAGGGTGTTGCAGGACATAGATGTGAACATGTTTTGCAACTTTCAGATATTTTTGTTTGGAACTGGCGATATGGTATTTTTCATGTGAAAAATAACAAAACACCCCTAAAAATCAACAAAGTCTTCCTTGTGCTCCCCAATAAATTTGCACATTTTTTATAATATTTATTTTTTATACAGAATGTATTTTTGTAACCTGTTTCTATATTTTTCTACATGATTTCGAACATACAGTAAAACTCAGTTAATCTGGATCTTTGCCAAAACCGGATAAAACTTGTGGTACCAATGATTTCTAATGTTTTTCTTTGTAAAAAAATCTTCGATTTATCTGGATTTTTTAATCTGGATCTTCGCTAATTCCAGATAAAATTTGCTCTTTTCACATCTTGTAATCTGGGTTTTTTCTGTACTCCACACTGCTGTGTTCTTAAAGTGCACTGACGTCTGTTGATCAGTGTTGAGTGTGGCATAATCAGGCATAAATCAAGTATAAGCCATGTCTCTTAGCAATAGCATAAATCCCCAGCGGATTGCACTAGAGAGTTGTTTAAGCCCTCAAAAGACCAGCAAGCCATTGAATCTGCAATGAAAAAAAATTTTTTTGGTTTTGGATTTTTTGTGAGTGACGTCATAAGTGGAGCAGTTGTGGGCTTTTTTGGCCCACTTCATCTGGCCCTAGGCCCATACGGCTAGATGTTAGCCTGGTTTCCAATGATAACTTCAGCAAAATACTTCCATCTAGCGGTTGGGCTCTAGGTCAAGTAACATGAGCCAAAATGGCCAAAAACCCACCTCACAAACTTCAGAAAAGATCAGGAAATGGTAGACTTGGTTAAACAACCTTCATTTTGTCAGTTTTATGGCAATGAAGGTTTATGGTTTGTTAGTCACAATAGTAATTTATTAATAATGTATGCCAGGCGTGGCCAACAAGTCGATCGCGATCGACCGGTCGATCGCCGAGTGTCAGTTGGTCGATCGCGCCTGATTTTGCATTGAATTGACAAGATACCTAT
>Ga0210059_1009079_pt1 | contig 15576 bp, 11 predicted proteins | sample Ectturendosymbi2_FD_188042 | JGI IMG/M metagenome (GOLD analysis project Ga0210059, IMG submission 188042) | Ecteinascidia turbinata endosymbiont from Florida, USA - Sample 2 (SPAdes) (version 2) | ecosystem: Host-associated > Tunicates > Ascidians > Unclassified | place: Key West, Florida... | reverse complement strand
CGTAGGCTACTGTGAGGTCAACAACACAGCTCCGGCCTTCTTTTTAGCTGAAAAGCTATCCTCGATGTCCTGTGTCAACAGGGTGACCTGGTCTACGGTCGACCTCCCATGTCGGAAGCCCGCCTGCTCCCGTTAGAGCAGTGGGTCGATGATTGTTTCGACACCAGCGTAGATGAGTCCTTTGGGTCCTCCAATGGCTTCTCTGGCTTAGGGATCGCAACTACTAGTGCTCTTCTCCAGATCTTTGGTATTTTGAGTAGGCGCATGCATGAAGTGAGGAAGTCGCAAAACCAAAATTTGAGAGCCGACCCGATGTGGAGTATAAACTCCGTGAAGATGGAATCCAGTCCCGGCGACTTTCCTGGCTTCAGGCGTCCGAGGGCAGCAGCAAGCTCTTCCAGCCTGTAGGGTTCGGAGATACTGTGACCCTCAGGTGCTGGAATCTTCCATAGATCGGACAGCTGTTTGTTGACGAGCCTGATGGACTTGCAGCCGCCGGTCTTGTGTGCCCCGTTCTTCACGAGTTGCGAGGCGATGGAATTTGGGCGAGACGGGGCACAAGGGAGAGGGGCGTCCAGACCTGCCAGTGAGTTTGTTGATTGTTCTCCATGCTTTGCGGATGGAGTGCGAGAACTCGATGGAGTTGACAGCTTCCTCCCATCGGTCCTGTTTCTTCTGTTGTAATCGAGAGAGTAGGGACGAGGCGGCTCTGTCAGAGTCAGTCCCCACTGGGGCGCGGATAAAGGAGCGATAGAGGGTCTCGCACTCTTTGTCCCAGCATGGCACATAGTTCTTCCGACGGCCACGTGGGATACATTGTTTAGCCACAGAAAGTAGGCTCTCGCAAAATCCTGGTATGCCCTCTCAATATCTGTTGTGTCCGGAGGTGGCAATCTCTCAACGGATTCACCTGTGAGAAAGCAAAAGCGCTTCCAATCGGCCTTGCGAAAGTTCCAACGCTTCACCGGATCGCTGTGGGCAGGAACCTTGAATCTTGGTGGCGTTATGAGGGAGGGCCGATGTTGTGACCTCTGGATTTTTCCTAGGACACGTCTGTCCGGGGAGTTGGCTGTTCTGGCCGAAACTCGCGAAGGCCAGGTCTGGGTTGGTGCCGACGTTCCAACGGCGAGAGAAGAAAGTGGTTGTTTCCTTTGGGTTGTACAACAGTCCAAGGTTGTTGGATGTCGCCCCAGGAGTCCAGGCTCTCACAGTCCGGGGATGTTGTATTGTAACCCCAGTTGACGTGCTGGCAGTTGAAGTCGCCAACGTACAGACTGGGATGTTGAAACGTCGAGATGGTCGTTGGAGTGAGTCGCGAGCGTGGAGGTTTGTAGACGTTGATGATCTTGTAACCTGCTATAGCTACGCACACCCACTCAGTCTCTGATTGATCTGGAGACTGATCGACCAGTGACCATTCCAACCGCTCGTGGCAAGGCCGTGATTCCCGCTCAAGATTGATCCAGCTAGTGAGAAGTTGGTAATCGCTAGCTTGTCTGCAGTTATGCAGTGGGTCTCCCGTAGGACGATGATGAAAGCCTTGTTCTTATAGGCTAGCTGCTCAATGACGGAGATCTTGTTGTCAGTGAGCCCCTCGGTGTTCAGCTGGAGTATGATGGGTCGTGGGTCATCTTCGTGTTTGACCCATCCCACGCTGAACACATCCAGCACGAGTAGCAGTGGTTGCTCTTATGGTGACAGATTTGGTGAGCATTTCAAGAGATGCCGCAATGGGGAGGACCGCGTGAAGGCGTCTGTCCTCCTCCCCACGTGAAGGCATCTGTCCTCCTCCCCAATAAGCTATTGTGACGTAACAAATCCCTTGATTTCGATACTTTTTATGCGATAGCACGAGGTGATAATGAGTCCTATAGTTGCACGCAGTGTTGCCAGCTTGTATGGATGCAAACCAAATCTAAAAAATTGACATATTTTCGAAGCGTTTGTCATACAAGTTTTTGGGTGGTAGGCCCATAACAGAAACAACAGGTATAATTTTGGTGTGTTTTGATGGCAAATATACTTGAGCCTATAAAAAATACTAAAAATTTATAAAGTCTGATTACGAATTTATTACATCGCGGGCCACTTAAAACAACCTCGGGGGCCGCATGCTGCTCGCGGGCCGCGGGTTGGGCAGCTTTGCGCGTGGTAAATTTTGCGCTAGACCAAGATGTTTCGCGCCGTAAGATTAAAAAGTTTTTTTTCAAATATACTACTTTTTTACATCGGCACTTATGTCCCGTAACCGTTAAAACGAACCCATGAATCCACATACCACAAACATTGTCTTAGTTTCACAGCATTCATGCACATGATAAAGGTCTTCAAACTTCGCTGTCTGAATGATATTACCAGGAGAGCGATTTGAGCTGGTCCTTCTCTCGACAAGATGGCGCTGCAACATCGTCAGTGCAGGTTACAAACATATTGATTGATTAATTGATTTCATTGTTTCATATGACTCAGCTAATAAACAGAAGCAATACAAAGAGCCATTATGCAAAAAGGAAAACAATTTTCAGTGGAAAATGAAAACACAATGGCAAAATAACTAACCAATGTAAACAGAGTGACACTGTGTGACACAGGATTGGTGAAGGACCGTGGTGGTCATCAAGTCAAACAACCCCGTTTAACTCTTTTTGACAAGTACTGGAAAAAAACGGTTGGAAATAAAATAAACAAAGTTATAAAAACAAACAAACACTTAATATGGTGAAGAAGAATTACAGATGAAGAGGGGATGGCTATATACACAAACGAGTGGATCATGTTTGAGGAATTTTGGTGTGGTCAAAAAGAATGTTTAAATAAAGTATGAAAAATAAAAAAAGTAAAAAAATTATTGGTGCAGTGCAAAGAAAGAAAAACAACAAAACTATGGACTACAAGTTCATGCGTAAAAATGGGATGTGCACAGGAGAGAATAACAAACAAAAAAATAGAGATACATAAAAAACAAACAACTTACATTATTCAGATTACGGCAACTAGTTAATAGAGCATTGTGTTCTTGATAAAGTGAAATGTTACTGTATCTTTTTCAGGTAAGAGGTGTTTCATAAGTTTCCATTTGAAGGTATAAGGGGCAGAAGACTTAATATAGTCTGGTGCTGAAGACTAAACTTTTGGGCCAACAAATGTAAGGGAACGTTTTCCTGAAGATGAGTTAACCCTTGGCAAAAACAATTTGTTAGAAGCGGATAGTCTTGTGGAATGAGAATGAAATGAGACGATCAAAATAAAGTAGTCATCAAAACGGTTTGGAAGCAGTTTGTTGTGATATGAGTGCATAAATTTCCCTACTGATAAGGTGTGTAGTTTGTGAAGGCGAAAGATGCTGAAGTGATGGAAAATCCTTCCAGGGATGTCGGTCTTATTGGTTTTATAGCTTTATTTTGGAGCTTAATGAGAGGCTGAATGGTTGCGTTTGAAGCACGTTCCCAGTTGATGATTGAGTAAGTAAGGTAGGCGTAAAATAACGAGTTGTAGATAACTTTCAATACAGAGTGTGTTGTGTAATGTTTAGGTTTGAATATGAAACTCCACAAGCTCTTGACAGTTGAGTGTTCACCTTTTTTGCATGAGGTTTCCAGCTTTACTTATTGTCAAGAAGAACACCTAAGTATTTTAGGTTATCTTTGGGGGCAATGCTATGGTTGTTTATAATAACTTTTAATGAAGTAGGATTCTGTTTCAGATAATTTAATAACATGAAGTTAGTCTTTTTGTAATAATTAAGAGAAAATTTGTTGACTCTGAGCCAGTGGTAAATTTTACATAGTTCAAGGTTGACAGCTGTCTGAAGAACATCAGAACAAGAGGTGGACATATGAAGGATAATATCACCAGCAAATAAAGTAGTATGAAAAGAGGAAGCTTGATTGATATCATTAATGTAAATAAGAAAAAGTAAAGACGCGAGGAGACTGCCTTGAGGGGCCCCACTAGATATCATTTTGTATGAAGATTTAAAAGATCCAATTTCGTGCACTGCATTCTATTATGCAAATGAATTGAAAATAGTTTATGCGACACACCTTTCATCCCATAGCCAAAGAGTTTGTCAAGTAAAATTTCACGGTCACAGCAGTGAAATGCCTGCGATAAGTCTAAAAATAAGGAACAGGTCAATGATTTATTGTCAGAGTTATTGAACAATTCTTCGTAAATGGTTGTGATGACAGTTGAGTGTTTTTCTTTGAAACCAAATTGTCGTTTATCATTTTTTATTGTGTTCAGTCAAACAGAAGTAGATTGTGTGATAGAAAACTTTTTCAAATAACTTCGATAGTACTGGTAGAACAGAGATTGGTCCATAATCAGATGAGGAACTTGGGCTATGAACTTTAGGAATTGGTGTGATGTGGGCAATTTTCCAAGAGTCCGGGAATTCACCAGTAGTCATGCATTTGTTGAAGAATTTGGACAATCATTCTGACACAATGCAACTGGCTATTTTTAAAAATTTTGATGGAATGTCATTGGGAGAACTATCAGATTTTTTGAAGGTTTTTCATGAGAATTGGATTTCACATGCATCAGTAGGAGCTAGCAACAATGACATCTTTGAATTTATGTTTAAGAAAATTTCTGTAAGTGACAAGGGATGACATTATTTTTGCAGGTAAGGATTTCTCAACTTCTGAGAAAAAATTGTTCAATTCTTCACATTTTTGGACATTTTGAATTTTAAAAGAGCTTATTATTTTGTTGAGATTTTGTTTTTTATTGATAATATTTCATTCACAAGTTTCCATGTCGTGACTACACTTTTGAAATAAATAATTATAATAATTTTGTTTGAAGATTTCTTTGAGGTGTGTAAGTTTATTTCTGTACGTTTTGTGTTGTCTAAACGTATTTGGGATGTTAGTAGTTACCTGTTTTCTGTATAGAGTATTCTTTTTTGCAATGGAAGTATGAAAGATAAATGCCTTTGGTGAGCCATGGTTTGTTGAATGAGCATTGTTCTTTTCTGGATGCGTAACGATGTCAAGTGAGCGTGTTGAAAGCATCGTTAAAAGTTTTAATGAATTCATCATTTATAGTGTTCACATCACTAGCTTCAGGACTGAGGTTGTTCCGTTTAAGACTGAGATCAGATAAGAAATATTGGGGTAAAATTGTTTTATGCATCTGAATTTAGGTTTAAATTTCTGGTGGGTGGGATGGTGAAAATTAAAATTTATAAAAACAGCTAAATCGTTTTTTTTTTGTATAGGCTATATGTGGTCTAGTAAGGAGGGAGTGGAATTTGTTGAAAATCTGGTTGGTTTATTGCAGTGACAGCGTGATTCGAGTCATGTTGAGAAATAATTTTGCGAAGACTCGACTAGAGTCAAGTTTTTACAGTATGTCTCGAAGTCAGAGTCACTTTTACAAAATTTTCACACATCTGATTGACAAACCCAGTTAGTTTGAATGCAAACAAATGAGTCTTTTTTGCTTAAATTTTCTATTTTGTCTGTGTCTCCTAGTCAGAGGTGGACAACTGCTGCTTTACTATTTGCGGCACTCCTGCTGTTGCTATTGGTTAAATTTAATAGAAGCGCTACCGCGTACTTTTGATGCATGTTTAAAAACCTTTTTTGGTGTTGTTTTACTGATGTAGGGTCTATGTTGAAAAGCCTGTGCTTCGTAAATGGTTGCAATGGCTAATTTGAAATGTTGTTTGTTTTTTGAAAAAAAGTTGTACATATTGTTGAATTTCTTTTTTAAAAAAAAACATGATCTGAAAATAACAGTAATTAAACACTTGTGATTAGGGCAAGTTTTTGTTGCAGTAAAAAAGTGAGAAAGTTGCATTTATTTTCAACGAAAGTTGCATTTATGCGTAAGAAGTTGCATTTATGTGCACATTTGACTGCGAAAGACTTGACACAACCTATTTTTGTTTGCGCGGACTTGGCCAAAAGCCAAGATTTTCCACACATCCACCACCAATTGAGTTCGGGCGCTGTCGTACTTGGCTGGGTTTGTAAAACTTTTAGCTTGCAAACCAACTGTTTCGTCGTAGATAACATCGAGACCAGCTATTCCGTCATATAGCTCTTTTTCATGCAATCAAAGAGAATGTAACTAAACTGAAATAGTTTTGTAGCATTTTTTTAATTACACTTTTACATTTTGCGCAATTCTTGATAAAAATTGCAGTAAAAAGTTGCACGCAAAAATCGAAAAAGTTGCAAAAAGTTGCAATATAAAATTCCTGGAAACAGGTCAAAACATTGAAACCCATATATTTTGAGTATTTAGGAAGCTGTTGGAAGCTGTAAAAAAAGTTGTAAAAGTTGCAGAAACGTGCCCTAGTTATGATATAGGAAATGTTTATTTTACAGTGTATGCACATATAACCGAAACTAAGACTGCAAACACACCCATAGAGTCCAATGAGCTTTGTTACTGGGTTGCTGCAGGTTTATCAATCGCCTTCATCAGTGCTGGTTTCTCTTTTTCAATAAACTATAATGAAACAGCTTATATGATATTAACTGCAACACGTTTTTAAAACTGTAACTTTGAAATTTCTATGAATGTGTGAGAATACAGAAAACTGAAAGTATTAAGTATCTTGGTGTTATAATTGATAATAAACTTTCGTGGAAACCGCAAATCAGTAGTCTCTGTGAGAAACTTTCTCAAGTTTGTGGCGTAGTGTGTAAAATTAGACATTTTGTTGATATTAAAATTTTGCGTTTGATCTATTTCAGTCTCTTCCATTCACATTTGCAATACTGCATAATTGATTGGGGACGAGCGTATAAAACTGTTATCCGGCCAGTGCAAGTGCTACAAAATCCAATTTTGAAATACACGACTTTTAACAAGAGAACATCAAGTGAAAACAATATTTTTAAATTACTTAAAATTATCAAAGTTTCTGATATGTACCAATTTAATTTGGAAAAGTTTATGTATAAGTATAATGCCGATACCCTGCCCTCTTCTTTCGATAACCTTTTTTCAAAACTACACTGCATACATGATCATGGCACAAGACAAGTTTCAGGAAATTTTATCGTAAACGTGTTAGAACTGATTATGGTAAAAAAATGCTGCAATATGTAGGTCCTGTTGCATGGTGTTGCATTTCTAGTGATATTAAAATGTTACCATTACATATGTTTTCCTATCGAGTAAAATCGCGACTGCTTTCTGGGTATTGACTGTATTGTGATACATAGCCTACACAATGTGATTTGTAAGATGTTTGTGAGCGTTGACCTTACACTGAGCACACTTTTGGCTTCTTTGTTTTGTTTTTATTTCGTTTTGAACTCATGTTTTGTGCTTCAGCTGTGCTGATGAATGTGACAGTCATCAAATGCAGGCTGGGCTTGATTAAGTGACTACTTTGGCTGTCTTCCGCCCAACCTGTGCTGTTTGTTTTAAGCTTTGTCGATTGAAATGTGTTCTATTGCTGTGTACTTACAGCGCAAACATGACTTGACTGGTTCCTCAGTGGAGTCGAATAAAGAACTCAAGAGAATGGTCAACCAATGAATGATCAAAACCTTTTTACAGGGTTACACGCTAAGGAAAATAAACACTGCCTTCTTTATAGGCCAGGTACGGGCCAAATTTTAAGAGGGCTTACGGGTACGGCTGCAGGTTTGTTGTGATGGGTAGGGGTTGGTCCGGTCAATAGCATATAACACATGATTAGAAACAGCTAGACCGTCACGCTTCAAAACGGCTGGAAAGCGGCGCTGAATGGCTGATCGATAGGCGGGGCTTATCACTATGTAGCAGAGATGATCGGATGGTGGATTTTTGCTATCCTGTTTTTGAAAAATGATATCCGCATCCGATCCGAATCCTGTTTCGGTTGAAATCATACTATCCGTATCGGAAAACTATCCGAAAGTGTATTATGATGCACAACATATATTTTTGCCCTGTGTCTATTTTGCCTGACAATAACTGCTCGTGTTATTTTGCCTTTAGCTGAACACGGTTGGTTGAAGTAGTCACATGACAAGTTTGAAACGCATCTCCTGCTTAGCTGACCATGACATCTGCAATAATCCGTCACGTGCATGAATGAGTGTTGTCATGGTTTCAGGGCTGACAAACAGCTAGCAGCTTCTTGTTTGCATTGCATGAACCAGGCTAAACCCTAACTCTAAACCCTGAACCCCTAAACCTAAAACTTGACCCTAAGCCTTTACCACAAGCCCTGATCCTAAACCCTGATTATAAACTCTTAATAAAACCCAAACCAATTGTCTCTGTGTGTACCATACTTGTCACATGACCACTTCAACCAACTGTGTTCAAATGAAGGCAAAATAGTCCCAGCACAGGTTTTGCCTCATGAAGCAGAGTAAACACTACCTGAATGCGCTGTGCCACTTTGGACCCTGTCATGCTTATAAATAGAATGCTTGACATATCTTGCAAGCTTGACATATCGGATAACCTACGTACTTTTCAGAGTGAATTGCATCAAAAAACAAGCTGGAGTTTTTCCACACTGATTCGTTGGCACGGGGAGCTTTGGTGCGCTTAGCCCCCACAAACAAAGCTCCAAGACCATCCAAATTGAAATACGAAGCACTAGAATACAGTGGTGTTTGTTCAAATTTCAGAACGTAAAGCCCCCCTTCTGAATAGTTTCTGGCGACAGTTCTGTTGCCACACCAAGTTGCCATTAGTCATTTGTTTAGTAACAATGGTTCCATTTTAACACCATCCATCATTCACATCACATTTATAATTTCATTTATTAATCCTAACCATTGTTGCACTATAACCAAAGCTAACCAGCAATGCTAGTCTAAAAACTAAAGCAGCATTCAAAACAACAGACTTGCTTAACTACGTCACATGTATTTATAGTGGATTTAACTTTTCGCATTCTGACTTGCCGTTTCCTACTCGCTGTTGTATCCCGAACGTGAGATCTGGTTTGTATCAACTTGTCATTCGCGTCAAGGGATTTCGTGTGTCCGCGCATGACCTCGATTAAGCATTGCATTATTCTGTTTTGTCCATCGGCGTGGACACCACGCTTTGAGAGAGTCGAGTTGTGTATCGCTAGCGCACGGACCACGTTGGCTGCTTCTGCTGTCGCGCCATGGTAAAGCTTTTCCGCTGCTGCTAATCAGAAGCCTTTTGTAAATAAGGATTTGTGCACCAGGAAATCTGTGAAACGAACTATCAAAGTGATGAGAGCCAAACGCCTTGCTTCAGCTTTGCAACTTAAAATGTCAGGCAGTTTTAGTCGGGAGTTAGAACAGTACTCATACAACGACTAGGCTGCCTCGTTGGTAGCGTTTGGGGAAACCAGCATCTCTGCATGTAACGACAGTCATTCCTCGCAAGCAACGTCTACGCTGGGCAACACCCCAAACCTCAACATTGGGTTCCTACACCAAAGGAAACCACTATATTGGTTCCCAGACCGGGACTACTACATATTGAAATGACTGAATTAAAATTCAGTCCAACAAGTCAATGTCACAAAACAAGAATTTGCATATCATTGTTAAGAAAGAGAAATGCTATCGGGCCTGGTATCGTCTAACAGCCAGTCAATGCAGGTTCACGTAGACTAATGGTGAAGACAGCAGGGCCTAGTGTAGACCCAGACCACGTTAAAACAGCCAGACTGCTCTAGCTAGTCTAGACTACAGATCACAATAGGCCTACACTAGCTAACCCTAGTCCAGGTACGTAGCAGACAACTTCACTAATGTATACTGAAAGAGCCCTGTCTTGCTACACTAGCAACAGATTCATACTGACAAACTTGGGGTCTCAATTTGTCCAATTAGCTGATCAAGAGGGGAATGGGATTACACTACGGTACAGAGATTACACCACAGACACTACGGTACAGAGATTACACCACATACAGATTCGGAGTCATGGCACAGAAGGTTGAAATGATGCTCCTGAAGATAATAAATGAACGATTGTGCAATATGCAATTTTTTCCAAGAAAGTCTGAATCCTCAAAATATCGATAAAAGCGTTTGGGATATCCTTATCTGTATCCGGTTCCCGTTTGAGATCAGTTTTTGTATATCCGTATCCGGTGGCAAACTAAATATCCTGCCGGATATCTAACCGGCAAACCGGATAGTGATCACCTCTGCTATGTAGTCCGTCGCATCTGATGTCACGCTTGACTGAAGTGCAAAAAAGTTGACAGAGGCGTGTGTGGCAGATGTATAGATCTGCCTAATGACATATAACACGTGTTATATGTCATTGATATAACGCAGGGGCAGCCAACCTTTTGCACACTATGCGCCAATTTTTCCAAACGTGAGTAGAGATGCGCCATACCGTCGGATATTTCTTGTAACAATGTTACTTCACATCATTAGTGATTTACCAGGTAATACAATCAAATAAAAATGTAATATCCGATAAGGCAGCAGCAAATAAACTTTAAATTCACTCACTTTTAATGAGATTTCAAACATTTCACCAGTTTTTCAATGTTTGGCATTAAGTTTTTTACTGAGAGCAGCAGAAAAGTCTTTAATTTTGAATCAGTCAGGCGCGACTTCGTTTTGTTTCCAATCAACTTCATGGACGAAAATGCTTATTTGCATTTGTACGTCGTTTCAAAACGACATTCATAAAACTTTGAATGAATTTTCGTAGTTCTGGGAAATTTTCACAAGATAAGGAACGCCAGAAATTGATCACGACGTAAGTACCAGGGACTGAAGAAAGCGCATCAAATTTCTTTTTCAATATCAAATTTGTTTTGAAATCAAGAAGTCCATTTATATGTTACTTGGCATTTTCATTATCTTTGTTTCACTAAGTGAGAATGGGTTTATAAATGCGAAAATGCAGTCTTCTTCTTTAGCAAAATCACAAAAGCGATTTTCAAATCAGTCTCGCAATAATTTGATCTTTAGTGCGTTTTCTAATATCACCAATATCAGCAGCACATTCAATCTGCTCCTTTAAATACGGAGACTAGCTGATATCATCATTTTCTGACTGCGAAATGAAGTTTTAATTTCATCTTTAATGTTTGCTTTAAGATGATAACAGGCATCTCATAAGGGATTTGTACGAAACATAAATCGATAAAAACATTGGAAAGGCTTACTATCTTACTTTATGACAATTGCAGGCATGCAATGCGCCACTTTAAATCATCCAATCCGCCAAATTTGGCGCATGCGCCATAGGTTGGCCACCCCTGATACAACGTGTAATATGTCATTGATCTGCCTTTTTGGTTAGTTTAAAAGAGTAAATGCAAAGTGCACGAACGTTTGCGTCATCTAATGTGGAAGAACTGAGGAATCATTCGGGTACTTTTTCGGTGAACAAGGCTGACTTTACTTGTAGGCTCCGACAAAGTAGGCCTAAAAATAACCCGTGCTGTTAAACGTTTGATCACAAAGTAATATATGTAGTCCACTATAACGAATGAAAAAATATTTGGTGCACGATTGCTTGTATACTGTGTAACAGTTCTGTGTAAATGACATGCAATGAATATCAATAAGGCTCTGCTTGCAATTAAACTGTAAATCTATTTTGCAGACAAACCCTTCTTATTTGTAGAAATATTTCTCGCTTGACTTATTGCTTCAATTTTTTTTTCATAATGTTTGTTCAGGTGATGATGCCTACATAATAGGCATAATATATGATCTGGAAGATCTTAGCATCTGATTCTTACCTGGAAAAGTATTCCTTTTGTTAAACAGTGCAAGCTAAGCCCTAATGATTTTGAAGTGGTTTGATCATTAATTTAATATTTAGCCTAACATGGTATGTATTAAGATTACTATTATCTTTGCTGAAACTGCTAGATGAGGAAATTTTACTATTCAAGTGTTTCAATTCGTGAAAGGTCATTTGCAAAGCAATCAAAAGTTAATACATCTGTCAAACATAGGCCTATGGAACAAAGTGGCCTAATTCACTTCAAAATATTCATGGATTAAATATGCAAGCATTTTCATCAAGCACACAAAAATTAAATGCAATTATAAATTTATTTGGAAGAGCACAGGCTAGGCTTGGGATTCTGAAGATTAGCTACAGTTCTGGGGCCAAGATGGGCTGCCTGCAGTATGCGACTGCTGTACGACTACAACATGCTTATCCATCTTTGTGTAATTATTTATTTCCGGAGAATAACTTGCAAAAACAGCTAGGTAAAGGTGGGGTACAGTCGACGCTTTTTTTGCATTTTAAACCACTGCTACTTTAATTCAAGTCCAAACAAACTCAAAATTTGTCACACAATAAAGTAACTCTATATACGCAATATCATGCCAAAACATGAAAACAACGCCCTTCAGAAAAAAATTTATAACCAATTCGAAAAGGGTACTTTTTCTATCTAAAAAGTTGGGTTGCATGCATTGCATAATGTTCACGTGATATCCCATGTAAAATAGGCACTTGCTGACTGGCTATCCACATCTTTCACATTCCAATTACCCACTGTCACTGCATGGCAAAACTAATTTGTATGATTACCAAACATTAAATGAAACCAATGCAGTATGCTGAAATTCATGCTTTACCATTCAAATATAATGTACCTCTAAGCACATAATAAACCTAAAATGCTCATAGATTAGAATTATTCACTAGCCTACTGCATTCCAGTATAACCCCTCAAGCTTTACCTTGTTCAGACTGACCTAGTGACAATGTGTTGAATGTGCCCCATTTTTTGGCAGATGTGTCCCATGCTTATCTAAAAAATAAAATGAAGAAGTACTCTCAACTTAAAAAGAATTCAAAATCTGGCATTATTATATAATGTTGCGCTGCCCTGACTGCAACGCCACAAAAATTCATAACAGAAGATGTTGATTAACGTGGGCAAACCCAAATCTAAATGCGATTTTATAAATTACTTTTGGGTAACAAAAACACAACTTGCTCTGTAACTCGTAACAACGACTGCCTATCAAGGGAAAATTCACTTTAGTACTACAGTTGGTATGAGACTAAATCACCATGGAAACGTTAGAGTTCAACGTTTTCAACTTTTTGAACAAATCAATAAAGACGACTGTGCCCCTAGTCCTACTGTGTCCCACCTCTCCTACCTATACTTGCCATAAAATTTTGTTGTATTAATTAGCACTGTTGATAGCCAAGCTGCATGAAACGTTTTTATTTTGTACTGCCATGTAGCCTAAGTCAAGAGTTCAAGTTTGCCGATAGCTTAAAATGCAATAAAAAAGTTTATCAAAGTATTTAAAATGCTAGGAAATAAAGTACCTTCGAAACAATTCAAGCAAAGCGTTGTTTCTGATGCAAATAAAGATGACAAGTTAATTGAAAACCACATAAATAAGTTTTTTTTTCCCAAATGGCCGCAAGCAACAGCAACATTGGATTATTCCTGTCTTTAGGAATTACAATCGTGGTTTTTGAAAATGCTTTGGTAAAACTAATGGGCATCATTGCAGCATCGGGTACACGACTTTTCGGTCTGGCCGTTTCGGTCGCGACATTTCTGTACGTGAGGAACTGATGAAATTTGTGAAATTTGTTAATGTAAATGAATATCTAGGCAGGATAATGATTTATCCGTATAATACAAGACAAATCAAAACTCGACAAGTTACTTTCCCAAAAGCGCGTTCAAACTCGGGTGCTAAAATGACAAAATACAGTGCAATAGAAATCTCGTCAAAAATTCTTTCAGAAATAAAAAATATAACGTATTTGGCACTTTTTGCCGCAAAGTATAAGAAATATGTAGTACGCGGCTGCTAGAAACATACTTTGTGTTTTTATTGGTGCGCACAAACCAGGTGTATCGATTCAATTATTTTAACGCTGTTACAGGGGAAACTTTCAAATCATGAAGTATCTCCGTTATATTTTATATCGTTTGGTTTTCGTTGCGTTCACCAAAATTGGTCGCATCAAAGCTTTGTATGAAGTAGCGGGATGCCCCTAGTGTACAGGTGCAAGGCAAAAACAAACTGGTATGTCTACTGCACTTTAAACGAATTTCCGTTCTCACGCATGCATTGACAGCGATTTATTTTCCATAATTCAAAATTGGACGCCTAGTTCTCAACCTATTTCAAACTCGTGACGCCATTACAGTGCTGTACCAGTTTATAACTTTGACGCAATTCCTCTTTAGCATTCACGAATATTTCTTAATATGTGAAAACAGTAAATGTTTAATCTGACAACTTTAAACCATTTTCTTCTGGTGGCTTGACCTTTGCCTGCAACGCATTTTGCTTCAATAAAACATACAACCGCTTTGCACATATTAAATTTTATACCCAGAGCAAAAGACTTTTACGTACTGTATTACGCTGTTCCCTTTACACTAAAGTAGCTTCGTCCTTGGGAGGTCTGCAACCTCAATGACCCCTGGTCCTTCGCAGCCTCCCACTCTCTCATGCATTTTTACAATCGATGTACTTGGAAGTCATCGCAGTACTACATTATAACAATCATGATGGCGTCACTCATGCAAGTGTCTTATACGCTTGTGTTTCATCAAAGTAAATGTATTAGCGCCATGGGGCGTATACTCTCTACTGTCGTCATGTACATACACGCGATTTTTTCATGTATTTGTGTGTTCCTTGTTACTGCGATGCATGTTTAAAGTCTAGCGCATTGTGTGTGGGGATGAAGACGTTACACAATACACTTTACCAGGGGTGGTCAACACGTCGATCGCGATCGACCGTTCGATCGCCAAGTCTTAGTTGGTCGATCACGCCTGATTTTGCATTGAATTGATAAGATACCTAAAAAGAACATTTTTCAATCAATACTCCAGAAAGTAAATCAAAATGAAAACGTTGCATTTTATGGCATTTTGTACTTGCGACTTTATTACCGACTGGTCGATCGCAAGTTATCAAGAAATTTCTAGTCGAGCCCTGTCGAAGACAAGTTGGCCACACCTTCACTATACAATTGCAGGCGAAATGTCACGCTAGCTAGAGTGTTATACGAAATCCCTTTGATATTGCATCGAAGTGACAAAACAGTCTGACAGGTGAAATGTCACGCTACGGGTATTATACCAACTCTCCTTCAACCTCTTTTGATGTTGCGACCCTCTGTATATAAGCCTGAGCAGCACATCCTCAAGCCAGTTCGCCAGATTTGAGCCATGGTGAGCACAGGAACTTCCCAAGGCAAGAAGAAACTCATAGATGCTGAATTCATGTTCACTTTTCATGCTTTTTCTGCTGATAGTACGAAGAGGTTTTGGAGATAAGTGATACGCAGTTGTCAGTGCCGACTACATTCGGATGTAAACAACGTCATCATAAACCGATGTAGCAGCGCGGTGGCTGCTACATGCGGCGCGCTAAGTATAACATCCCCAGTAGCAAGAAAGCTACTGGGAGCTCCCTTTAGCCTAGTGCTTAAATGCGCAGGCAAGCCGCTTCTTCACCGACTCGGGCACCACACCGACGGAAGCGACGCAGCCGGTGTGGAAGTTGCCAACACGAAACTCCAAAACGACGAGCCCTGGATACAATGGAATTTCCGTCGCAGATTCGCAATCAAGCCGTCAGATTCACTGGTCAGTCCGTTCAAGGACAAATGCCAAGCATATCAGCAACCAAAAAG
>Ga0210059_1009078_pt1 | contig 15577 bp, 7 predicted proteins | sample Ectturendosymbi2_FD_188042 | JGI IMG/M metagenome (GOLD analysis project Ga0210059, IMG submission 188042) | Ecteinascidia turbinata endosymbiont from Florida, USA - Sample 2 (SPAdes) (version 2) | ecosystem: Host-associated > Tunicates > Ascidians > Unclassified | place: Key West, Florida... | reverse complement strand
TGTTTCTTCACAGGCGTTCGTAATACGTAGCCTACAATACAATACATTAACACCAAATCTGTGTTCTTACGAACCACTTCACACTAAAGCGATTATTTCGTTTATAATATGCCATTATTAGTGCAAAGTAAAGAACAATTTGCTTGTACGGACAATTGAAATTGGATGTATTAAGCGGAGACTGGATGTATTAACCGGGGTTTTTGTAATGGGAAAGGATAGGAAAATTCCGTGCCAAGCAATTTGGATGTAATAAGCGGTTGGTTGCATTAACCGAGGATGTATTAAGCGGTTTCCACTGTAGTACTTTCACCTGATATTTTGAGATTGTTTTGATGGTTTGCTTATTGAAATAGGTTGAAAATATGCAAAATATGACTTTATGACCTAACATGGAAAATATGACTTTATTATATCTATAATCTTGTTATAGACTTCATAGGGGTGGGATTTTTGTTTTAAAAATTGTTTCATAGCTTCCTGAAGCACATAAAAAATATGACTTTTATGACCTTAAATGGCCCTGGTAATCGCATAACATAAGAACACAAAAATGGTTAGTCATAGCATGTCACAGAGTAGGCATTAGTTGACAAACACAGTCAACACAGAGAGGAGCCAAACACTGAAACAGTGGACCAGCTATAACTGCATCCACTTGTCATCAAACAGGAATCCGCTAGTGGGACAAAAATGAAGACAATCTAACATCAGGTTCTGAAGCAAATGGCTGAAAAACATCAGATGGAGGTGCTCAGTGGCACACAAAGGCATGTAAATTGTTTGATCAAAGTTTCAAATGTTTCTGCTATATGAAGTGAAACAGATTGTATTTGGAATACACTGAAGTGAAACCAGATTGTATTTGAATATATTCAAATTCCATTATAATTCAACAAATATTTTGCAATTTTGTAACCCATACTCTCAGATTTTCACTGTTTTCAGATATGTTATTCTCTGCAAAAATCTAAGCAAAATTAACAAAATTTCGAATTTGGTCCACCAGTTCTCGAGATATGGGTGTTTAAAGTTTTGCTTACCATTAGGTGGCACGGAGTGCTCCAAAATACAAAATGCTGTTTCTTTTGTTCCACTGATGCTAGAGACGTGATCAAAGGGTCAATTCCACCATTTTAGGACATGCTGATTTCAAACATGATGTTATTTGTAATGTAATATTATCAGAACAAAAGTTATAGCTACTATTAAAAAAATTTAATTGCCATAGAAACATGTCCGAAAAGCTGTGTTTGCAACGCCTTTTCAAAAAAAATTTTTTTGTGATGAAGTATGAATGGTCAATTTTCTAAAAAACTAAAAAGCTGAAATAAGTTTTTTGAAATTTTTTTTTAAATGAAGGTGATGTGCACTTATTTTTAAAATAAGTTTCTTTAAACAAATCCCTCTGCTTGTCTTGTTATAATATATCGTCTATTTTGGAAATTTTTAGAGATCAGCAAAATGAGAAGTGCTTGATATGTCAGAAGAGGATTTGCAAATGCACTATTTTAATTTTGGTTTAAATCACTTGCTCATTATGAGATACCGCTTTTTTAACCCTTAAAAATTGCATATTTTGTTGTGAATTCTTTGTGTGCAGGCTAAATGATTTCATGATTGCATTTATTATAATTGGTTGGTCCTGAGCAGTTTTTTTGTGCTTCAGGGTTGATTAATTGCTTTTGCAAAATCAGAACATCTTGTTGAAAATGCAATGTACAGAAAACAAAAAGGGATTTTCCTGTCATGCTGAAGGCACAATCCTGTTTTGGTGCTAGGTTGTTGATCACCAAGAGCTTGGGCCATAGCCAGATTCTGCCTGGGTGTGATTTTTGGGCATGGTTTCTTTGAGTCAAGCTAAATGAAATTAACCATAGGTGAAAAACAACATTGTAGCAAACAGACATTAGTGTAGATATGGTGTGAGCAGCTATAATATAACAAGCATTAATAAGAACACTAAAACCATTAGCATGAGCAATAACATACACAGCAGAAACAAATGAAAAAGTGCCAACACAACAATAAAACAGAGTCGTTTGAAGTCTGAGTGAATTGCCTTGCTACAAATATATCCAAGATACACTAAATCTTGAACTCGACTATAACAAGACAAGCTGTGAAATATTTCAAGAGGCAATGGTAAAGTGGTATTAAACATCCTTGCAAATAAAAAGCTAGCTCACATACATAAAACAAAACAGATCCTGTCTTCAAAATGTAATTGCTAAAATGACCATCAGTACAGCATACAATAGTTTGTCATTGGTGTTTTTCATTCATAGAAGCAAAAATCTGGGATATATTTTTCTGTTCTCTTTCTGACACTGCATATTTTAAAGACAAATTTCTTGCTGTTGCTACAGCCACAACTAGCTCTGGCTATGGAATTTTTGAAATGATGTGCATTAAAGGGACCCAACACCTGTCTTCATGTGATGGCCAATGAAATAATGCAGATGGTCCATTTGGATGAAGAAAGTTAATGCACACATCTCCTTCGCTGTTATCAGCTTTCTCAACCATGCCAATCCACCAGTGGTTGTCATATGTACAGGCAACATAGGACATTAATGGCAAATGAGCATGTGATAAAATTGGTGGCTTCAATAAACTGTGTGTTCCACAGTATGCAATGTCTTGCAATGTGCGCTTCAACATGAGTCTTCCCACAGACTTTGGGGTGAAATGATGAAATGATCTTGTGCCAGGGATTGTATTTCCAGCAGCAAATCTTTGTGTAAGAGATGCATGTACTGGAATGAGGTCTTCTTTTGCCAGGTAGAAAAATTTTGTAATGCCATCAATTGTTTCTTCACAGAATTAAAAAACAGATTTGGCAGTTAAAAGGTGCTTTTCTGAAGGTTGCATTAAACTTTCCTGAGTCAGTTTTCACTTAACCATGCCACCAATGCCATCACATGGTGACATTCCATGACTTTAGCAAAAAACACCCATGATGCATCCACATCAAAGTCATGCTTATGGTAAGTTAAATCAAGAAAGTTCTTGTAATTCTTGCATTGTCCACTGCAACCATCAGAAAAATATTCAGTGTTCTGGATGTGTAGCCAGTGTGACTGAACATATCCTAATAAAACCTTTTGAAGAGCATAAACAAATCCAGTGTCATGACTCAAGTCATAAGAAATGAAACAGAAAGTAAAGGTTTGACAAATGTTATTACGGTCATTTGCATACATAACAATTGGATGCAGAGTGCACTGTTGTTTGTTCCAGTGGTAGCCTTGTACCTCATCTTGGACCACAAATGAATAGTTTTCTGCAAAGTCTGCAAAAATTGAGTATCAATTTTTCCATCGCAGTAAGCAACAAAAATGGCGCAGGTAAATCGATCACGGTTTATTTCACCGGGAAACTAGTTTCGCATCTTATCTTAGGTAATAGATTCTCTGATGCGGGCAATTTGGAATGTTCACGCGGGCCGTATTTGGTCCGCGGGCCGCAGGTTCCACACCACTGTCATACACGCATCAACTACGGGAGAGTTCCCTAAGCACAAACTGTTTATTCCACGGTTACTTTGCAAAAAGATCTGGTATCCTGCTTATCTTTGGAAATCAAAAAGACAGAAGCACCAGGTCGGCGCAACAGAACAATAGGCACTTTCAAAATTCAAACTTAGGTTGGATAGGACCACGATATCTAGAATTCCGCTCCACAGATCTAGATCTCGGTATCTGGATGTGTTTAATAATATCTAGAAACTCCGTTCTTGATTTATTTTTCGCTTTCTTCAACGCTCCTGTTTCAGGGTTGCAGAGTCGGAGGTGAAATATCCGCTCCGACCTTTCCAAAATACCTAACTCAGACTCCTAAAAATTTAGGGAATGAAATTTGGCTGTTAAATCGTGGTACACAGCAAAAAATCTGTTTCAACAAAAGGTTCAAAAGAAACTACCATTTCAACAGGAATGCCCAGTTTAGGAGTGTGATGCAAAAAATGATCCAATTGGACATGCGGATTCGGAGTCGGCCAATAAATCCGACTCTGACTCCCAGCGTTGTTAGAAATCCGACTCCACCCAAAAAACGACTCCGCAACCATATCCTGTCTGATGGCGACCAACTGCAGTACTTGTTGGTGCATTGTTTTGGTGTTCGCGTCTCATCAGTATTGCCAGTGTTTTTGTGTAGTAAAAAAAGGTGTGCACAGTGTGTACATACCATGCGTAAGAAAGTAAGAAATATAACTGGTAAAATACTACCATATCCTGCTTTAAAATTCAGGAAAATTAGTTGGCTGTCGATCTCATGACAAATACGTTGCAAGCACTTGAAACCTTGACCGGAACAGTTCACATTTCTTTGAACGCCAATGTGAATCCCTGTTTGACTTATCTTTCACTTTTTCTTTGATTGCTGTTTGCCTCAAAGTTTTGATTTTAGAATGCTTTCATTTTTCTCACACTTCTGGATCCCTGCATTGTGATGGGCGAAGGACACTACAGGTGGAGTGCTGTGAAAGTGTTGCGGCGGCCTGGAGACGACGCTACATGCAAAGAAATAGTCAATGGTAGCCTAGATCAGAGATGATCACTATCCGGTTTACCGGTTGGATATCCGGCAAGATAGTGAGTTTGCAACCGGATACGGATATCCAAAAACTGCTTTCAAACGGGAACCGGATCCGGATATCCGAAACGCTTTTGTGTTTGTCGATATTTCGAGGATTCAGACTTTTGGGAAAAAGAGCACATTGCGCAATCATTCATTTATTTTAGTATCATCAGAACCATCTTATCTTCTGTGTCATGACTCCGAGTCTGTCTATGATGTAATCTCTGTACCGTAGTGTAATCCCATTCCCCCTCTTAATCTGCTAATTGGACACGCCAATATTATCAGCATGAATCTGAACCTGGTGTGGCAAGATAGGGCTGTTTCAGCGTACATTAAAGACGTTGTTTGCTGCGTACTTGGACTAAGCCTAGCTAGTGTAGGCCTATTTCATCTGTAGTCTAAACTAGACTAGCTAGATCACTCTAGATCTTGTGGTCTGTAGACTACACCAGGTCTTGCAGTCTTCAGGCCTATTCTACGTGAGGCTGCATTGACTGTTTGTTGGATGATACCAAGCCGGTTAACTTTTTCATTTCTTAAACATGATATGCAAAATTGTTGTTTTGTGACACTGACTAATCAGATTCAATTTTTAGTCAGTCATTCAAATATAAATGACATATTTTAAGCCAGTGTATGTATTGTTTTGAATGCTGTATTGGTTTGTAGACTAGCATTGCTATGCAGTTAGGTTTGGTTAAAGTTCAACAAAGTAGGATAAATAAATGAAATTATGAATGTGAACTCCTGGATGGTGTTAAAATCTAACCATTGTTGCCGAAGAAATGGCTATTGAAAAGCATGGTGTGGCAACAGAACCGTCACCAGAAAGTCTTCTCTAGGAGGCTTTACATTTGTGTAGTGGGCATGACGTTCTGAAATTTGAACAAATATGACTATTTTATAGTGCTTCATGTTTGAATTTGGGGCGGCTTGGAGCTTTGTTTCGGAAGGGCTAAGCCCACCAACCCCCCTCCATGGTGACGGGACAGTGTGGCAACACTTCAGCTTGCTTCTTACTGCAATTGACTCGGAAAAGTACTAAGGTTACGTGATATGTCAAGCTCGCAAGATACGCCAAATTTTCAGTTTAAGCATGACAGGGACCAAAGTACACAACGCTTTCAGGTAGTGTCTATTCTACTTCATGAGGCAAAATCTATGCTGGGACTATTTTGTCTTCAGTTGAACACGATTGGTCGAAGTGGTCAAGTGACAAGAACAATACGCAGAGACAATTGGTTGGGGTTTAAGTGTTTATGGTTAGGGTTTAGGATCAGGGATTTTTGGTCAAGGTTTAGGGTCAAGTTTTAGCTTTAATGGTTCAGTGTTAAGAGCTAGGGTTTAGCCTGCAGTTCCCTTAATGCAAACAAGAAACTGCTAACTGCTTGCCAGCCCTGAAACCATGACAACCACCATCCATGCATGGGACTGTGCTGTTGGAGATGTCATGGTATACTAAGCAGGACATGCCTTCCAAACTTGTCATGTGACTATTTCAACCAATCCTGTTCGGCTATAGCCGAAATAACCCCAGCAGTTATTTTGCCTCATGAGGCAAAATAGACACATTACAAAAGATGTATTTTGTGCATTACAAACACTTTCGGATACGGATAGTATGGTTTCAACCAAAACAGGATTCGCATCGGACACGGACGTCATTTTTTAAAAACAGGATAAGATCAGATAGTAAAAATCCACTATCCGATCATCTCTGGCCTAGATGGTGCCCATAAGTAACAAGTCACTGTGATAGTCACCACAAGCAAATTATCGTAATTCACTTATCCCTATATAATAGTGCAACCCAGTATCAGCAGTGATTTCGTCAGGTGAGCTCTATTGCTGACAGTTGCTTTCCCGTTAGTTTAATGCCCCGAATTACAATCTTTCTCCTGTGCTTGCCTCAGTAGTTCAAGTGATGCAGATGCCTGCAACAGTGGTTGGCTCTTCTCCATGTTTGTCGTGTGCAAGCATCAATTCTGTAATGAGTTACAGTGTAACCATACTTTGTGCCCTAGCGTTGCATGATTGCGTCTGTGATATGGATCACGAGTCTGAATAAAAACTATTAGGGGAGGTTTGGGACAGAGGTGTACGGAGTGTGAAATTTTTGACTCCGACTCTGCTCATGCTTTGGCTGAATATACTCTGACTCCGCTCCGACACATTTTAAAATTTTGGACTCTGACTCCTACTCAAATTTCAAAGTGAAATATCTAAACTTTTGGTAGTGTCTAAACGACCGTATCAGGTTTTCGCATTGAAAAGACAAAAAAAAACGTACTAAATGAATTTGCTGATCACTGCAATACATGTCAGTTGCTTCTCAGATAAAGGATTAAGGTGGCCATAACTTTTTTACCCTATATCCTAACCATTAACCTTAACTGCAAACCCTAACCATCAACATTAAACGGTAATCCTAAACCCTAACCTTAGACACTAACACTGAACCCTAACCCTAAATGTTTACTATAAACCCTAATTTTAAACACTAACAATAAACCCTAAAGGCGAGGCCACACATACCCGAAGTAAACCGCTGCCATCAGTACAAGTTAGTTTGTTTTATTGTCTGACAGCTTTTCGTCCTGAGCGAACCGCTGCCTTCAGATCTCTTCTGACAGCTACTGATCACAACGGCCACAACGCGAAAAGCAATCTGAAGTTTGCAGATGCCATCAGAAATCTAAGCACAGTCTCGGGTGTTGTGCGTAAAGAAATCGAGGCGCAGTCGATGGTGTTGGGGTGCTGTGCGTGGTACGCCAAGGTTCACTGTTGCTTTTGTTATAGACTAGATTCTCAAAAAAGCACTGTAACTGAGTTACTTTGTCCAAAAGTTTTGTTTTGCCGCTAACATGATCAGGTTAAAGGTGCAAAATGTTTGGATAGGCTGCTGTGATATGATCGTTTGCACAATTCAAGCATCATTCACTAGCTTTCAAGCTAGCTACAATAGCTTAGGTTATGTGTTAATTAGAAGATACATGCTTTCAATCATAAATGCAAGCAGCAAGATGTTTTTAAAATAATTATAATATATAGCCTATTTTTTCTCAGTAGCAGAGATACTGCTCCAGATTGCAGGCAAAAGCTACTAGTACTGCTAGTGCTAGCAGTGGTGACATTTGTCTAAAACTTGTGACTACTAGGCTATGTGGAAATGGAATTCCAACTCAGCGCATTACACAGCAACAGGCCATTTGATATACTCTACAGTGTACACATTATACAAGCCTAGATTACTTGAGTAAGTTGAGCAGGTTAAAAGATTAGCTTTCATTTTGCAAAAGTAGAAACCTATGATTGGCAACCAAGGGACTGCAGTTGTAAAAAATTACATGTGATAACTAAAACCATGCATCCATAATTTGGCTAATGTTATGCTACATTAGAAGATGATTTGTGAGGAGAGAAACAGTAGCTGTAAGTACTGAATCATATATATGAAAACTGCATACATTGCTGTGAATAAGCACCTTCATCTTGAATGAAATAAGATCCATATAGACCAGGGGTGGTCAAACTGCGGCTAGTGCGGTTCTTCGAACCTTTGCACATTGCTCTTTGAACTTTATGAAAAATTTTATTTGTTTTTATTTTTTATATCTATTGCAAAGTGTAGAAATATTGTAAAACGGTGCTGTTGTAGCTAGTGTGCCGTACAGTATTATTTTTGCAAGTCGTTCCAAAAAGAATTATGATGAAACAGAAGCGTAGTTTGCAAATAAATTTGTGTTTTTAGATTTTTATGTTGTGGCTCTTGGTCACTTGGGTTTTATGACACCCTCTATATGGCTCATACATAGAGCAAGTTTGGCCACCCTTGCTATCAAACATTTCGGCATTCATTCATTCATTTTATTTGGGAAACAGACACATACAAAAAATTCACAAAAATAAAGAGGATAAGATAAAAAAGCAAATGCACAGGGAAGAAAGAATATAAGACAAAAAGTAAAAACAAAAGGTTTGTTCTTTCCAAACCTGTGAAATTGAATATCTCATCATGAAAACTATGTGTACGTAGGCATGCACTCATCTGTAAATATCATGTGTCTTTGTTTTTTATCACCTTGCCTTTTCTTTTCACTGACTACTTACAATGGTACTGAAAGTTGTATTGCAGGTTGATAGACTAGATGACCTCTTGGTCTTTCACCAATCCTTTGTGACAAAGGAACCAGTAAATCAGCTATGTCCAACCCAAATGGCATACTGGGCCAAAATCATGTCACTATCTTAACCAGGGCTGCACCTTGTATGACATATTAATGAGGGCCGCACATTGAACGGCTTACATTGATCTTAGGAAAATAAACTTCGCTTAAGCTAATGTACTGAAAGCGTTCACATCATAACTGCAATGTTAACAGACATGATAAAATGGCATGGAGGACAAACTACATCAAAAATGTCAAATTAAAGATTATCAACATAAGGACAGCTTGTCAGTATGTAGGTACTCCAATGACAGTGAAAACCTAAACTGGGCCGCACAAAACCTTTGACTGGGCCGCATGCGGACCGCGCACCGCGGGTTGGACATAGCTGCAGTAAATGTTCATTGCTTGTGTAGAAATTTGCTTCAAATTATGCTATAGCTTCCATAGTTGTACAGGAGCCGGAGTATCGGAGTAGACTCCAGCCGGACTCTTAACGATTTTCGAAAATAGGAGTGGAGCCGGAGTTGATTTTTTAAGGAAGGGCCGGAGCCGCAGTCAGTTTTTTAATAAGAGATTACTTTGTTTATTATTTATTATTATCATGGCAGATTCTTTTTTACAACGAATGTTATAACATAACCTTCAAATGTGCAATACTACTTCACAGTAAGTCCTAAAATTTCGATACAACTTGAATGTAAGTAAGGGTAGGTTGCAGAGATGAGCACGGATCAGGACTGCAGCCAATTTTGGCCGGATCAGGACTGGGTCGGACTGCAATATTTTTGAAGTTGGCGGATCAGGACTGGATCGGATTGAGAAAAGTTTTGTTGTTTTAATGTGAATATTCTGAAAATATAATAAATTTTAGTTGTTATCCGATTTCACAGGTTTGCTAAATGGTAGTTTATATTTTGCCATCAAATCCAAAACTCTGCTGGGACTATTTTTCAATTCGAACTGTATCCACCTTTGTTCACATCTAACGTTGAGTTCTATTCTAGTAGCAACGTGAACATAGTTGAGTGGTTAGCGTCTATACCTGCTGTGTGATTGATTCTTGATTCTGCTCTCACCATTTCCTTTGGCTTAGCTTATAGAGGTTGGACCTTTGATAGGAGTGCTTTTAATGCACTTTTTCAAAAAGTTTAGGGCTTAGGCTTGACATTTTGTATGCGTGTTTAAATTTAGGTTTAGGGTTCACCTTCAGGGTTTAGGTATACAGAATAGGTTTCGTGTTTAGTAAGTTTTAGGTTAAATTTTTAGGTTTAGGTTTTGGGTTTACCTTTTGGGTTCAAGGTTTGGGATTAGGTTTTGGTTTCAGATTTGGGTTTGGTTTTCGGTTTAGGGTTTTAGGTCATGCAACAAGGACTTTACGCTAATCCAAGTGTATCGTACTTGTGACTTGACCAATCCAAGCAATCTGATTCTCCTAATAGCAAAATAACTCCAGCAGTGCTTTTCCCTCTGATGACAAATGGACACTTCTTTGTTAAATTTTCTAAATGCCAAAAGGCTGTGTCTGCTTTGCCTCATGGGGCAAAAGCGCTGCTGGATCTATGTTGCCTTCAACCAATCGTATTTGGTAAAAGGCAAAATTGCTCCAGTAGTCTTTTGCCTCATAGGGCAAAATAAAAATGCATGGTTTAACCTTGGCAGATCAGGACTGGATTGGACTGGTTATTTTCAAAAATTTTGCAGATCAGGACTAGATCGGATTCAATTTGATCGGATCAGGACTGGACTCGGATTGAAAAATTTCACAGTCCGCTCATCTCTGTTAGATTGGTGAGTTTCATGTGTGTACAGATTTGGACAATTTCTTGTTCATGGTGATACGTTAAAAATATGTTGGCCAATAAAATTTAGTTCACACAAAAAGTTTAGGTAGTGTCTCAACAACAAGTATTTTCAGTTTTCTGTTTCGAAGGACAATAAGTACCGTATCTCGCATCCAGTTTTCTGCCAGATATAAAACTGAGTTGGAGAACATCTCACTACCATCAACATGGTCGAGTGGGAAGTGGCTGGACAAACCTCAGTTCGAGTGACTCCTTTGTTTTATTTGGATTTTCTTTTTATGTAATTACACAAGATTGTAAGTCAACATTTTTGGACCCCTTGTGATGCACATTTAGAAAAGCAGATAAGTGTTTATAATTAAATTAAGCTTTTGGACTAGGGTTAGGTTTAGCATTTTGGAGTAGGATTTTGTGTTAGTGTTTAAAATTAGGGGTATAGTTTGTGTTTAGGGTTCAATGTTAGTGTCTAAGGTTAGGGTTTAGGATTGGCATTAATTGTTGATTGCTAGGGTTTGCAGTTAAGGTAAATGGTTAGAGTATAGGGTAAAAAAGTAATGTCTATCTTACCGGCGATATTCTGGCAGCAACAGATCAGCTGGATCTAATGTGCCGCCAGTTGAAGATTCGGTCCCGTGGCATGACGCAATACAGACCAAGAAAAAGGTCACTTTTTCAGGAAAACGTCGTCCTGCTTGTGGTGTAAAGGTTATGTGTTATGGCTGCTATGCCAATGGTTTTCGGCTCGACTCTCACCTTGCTGACTTTTGTTTTGTTGTTTTTTTCTTTGCTTTTTTCGGGCTTCGCTTAGGTGTTACGTTTAGGGGTTAGTGTTGTTAGGGTTAGTTTAAGATTCGGGTTAGCGATAGGTTAATGTTAGGGTTGTGTTAGTGTTAACTTTGCGTTAAGATAGGATTGGGGTTACCTTTTAGTTGCATTTGCTTCAATCTTTTGCTGCTGCCATCTTGGCGGCAAAATAGATACTGTCTAAAAAATTATGGCCACCTTGATCCTTTATCTGAGAAGCAACTGGCATGTACTGCAATGATCAGCAAATTCGTTTGATACGGTTTTTCAGTCTTTCTAATGCGAAAACATGATACGGTCGTTTAGACACTGCCAGAAGTTTAGATAATTCACTTTGGAGTTTGAGCAAGAGTCGGAGTCCAAAATTTTAAAATGTGTCAGAGCGGAGTCAGAGTATATTCAGCCAAAGCAGGAGCGGAGTCGGAGTCAAAAATTTCAGACTCCGTACACCTCTGGTCCATACAGCGATGACAGACACAAGAGCACAAAACATTGTTAACAACACAGTAGCGCAGTTTGCGTATGACCAGCATGGAGAAGAGCAAAACTACAACTGTAATGTCATTCACAAGAGTACAAAATGGTCAGTCATAGCTGTAATTGGAGCATTACACACATTGCATTCAGTGATGCAGGGTACAAGTCTCGAAGCCTGTGCTTTTATGTTGGCGGTCATGTCATCAAAGTCAAAGGAATTCGTGTGACTTTGATTGTTTTCCTCTCTTTTCTTGGCCCATGATCGTTGTAGTACAGTGTTTGATATATGTGTAGCCTAGTTCCCATGGTTCGCTTGTGCTCCATACTGTACCTGGAAATATGTTTGTCTCATTTGATATCTCATTTGATAAAAACGAAATATAAGTTGAGGGAATGGTTTTCACATTTTAGCTTGCCATGGAGAAGATTTGCTCTTCTGCCACCTTGTCAGTTACAGCACTGGCTATAATGTATTGTATTTACATACAGTAAGCTGTCCCCACTCAACTGCAACATGATATGAGCTGGTGGCGTACCTTAGTTTATGGGAGGATTGGAAGGGCCTATAAGTTATCAATATCATTAATGTTTTTGTTGAATGAATTTATCGACTGTTAAGGCAGGAATTCCGTCACATTAATTGTTACGTAACAGTGGTGAATACTATTTCAGCATCTCAATTTACTTCGGCATTTGAGTGCGAATATTAGGTTTTTGGATGAACTGTGATACGGTGAAACAGTGTATTGCATGTATTATACACAGCTGTGTGTAGTATTTTCTACCAGCTAATCAGTATTGCACAGTTTCACAGTTTACTGAAAAGCTGCAGAATAGGCCTATCTCTTTTTTAGAAAAGGACGACATGATTTTTAATGCTGAGGGCATTACGTGTGGTTGAGTGTGCAAAGAGCGTACAGAAGGGTGAAAAACATATTGCGACTTTGTGGATACCGAGTACCAAAAACTACTTTGTCATAGCGTAACCAGGTGGCTAACACTTTATGCAAGTTGCCAGGGATGCTTTAATCAGATGTACCGTACGTATCAAGCCAAATTAAATCAGCACTAAAAATTCAAAGAAAGCAAGGATCGTGACTGTGGTTTATTAATGTCAGATGTATCTGTATTGTACAAACCTTGTTCTGCATATCTGGATAAATGGACCACTTTATTTGCCAATGATTGCGTGACTCGAGTCAATGACTCGATTCGAGTCACGATTTTTTGTTACCCGGTGTCAAGCGAAATTTCTGACTTCACACCATATACGCATGCACAGAATAATATTCTACACACCAAATACGCTGGTGAAACTCATTATTAGAGCTTAGAAATTCGTGTTTCGGTAAGTGTGTCGGGTTAGGGTGAGAACAAGAAAAATAATTGTATCAACGACTAAGTCTGAAAATTTTCAGTTGAAGTTATTCCCGTGCTATAACTTGTTGTGGGTACCTGACATCTAACCAAAATATTTTTATTTACACAACACGTATCAAAAAAGTAATTGCCAGACTTTATTTCTTTATTCTGAGAAGTAAAATAACTTAAAAATAATAACAAGTCAGAAATTTCGCTTGACACCGGACTTGACTCGAGTCACTTTGAGAAAAATGGTGACTCGAGTCAGAGTCATTTTTACAAAATCTCTGAGTTCATGATGGACAAACCCAGTTCGTTTGCACACAAAGAAATAAGCATTTTTTGTTTCAGTGATGATCAAGATTGGCGCAAATTTTCTGTTTTGCCTGACTGGCAGAGATGAGCGGACTGGGAAATTTTTCAGTCCGATTCCAGTCCTGATCCGATCAAATTGAATCCGATCCCGTCCTGATCCGCAAATTTTTGAAAATCATCAGTCCGATCCAGTACTGATCCGCCCATGCAAAATCATGTTTTTTTGTTTTGCCTCATGAAGCAAAAGCACTACTGGAGCTATTTTGCCTTTAGCCAAATATGATTGGTTGAAGTCAAAATAGTTCCAGGAGTGCCTGTGCGTCATGAGGCAAAACATACCCAGCCTTTTGGCGATTCCAAAATTTAACAAGGGAGTGTCTATTTTGCCATCAGAAACAAAAGCACTGCTGGAGCTGTTTTGTCATTCGGAGAATCCGATTGGTTGGATTGGTCAAGGGACAAGGCTGATGTACTGGGACTGATTAGCATAAAGTTCCTGTAATGTGACATAAACCAGCGTTTCTTAACATTTTTCTACCTCAGCAACCCTTTTGGTCACGCCTAACAGTCCAGCACCACCTACCGTTGGCAGAAACCTTTGTCCTAACGTATTCCTTTTACCTTTGACTGCCATACTGTAAATGTGACCCTCCTGTTACCCCCTGCTGGTGCTGGCACCCCTTGTTAAGAAACCCTGACATAAACTTTAAACCTAAAACTAAATCCAAAACACAAACTTAAACCTAAAGGCAAAACCTAAATCTTAAAGCAGAACCTAAACCCGGCACTAAACCCTAAATGTAATCCCTAAACCGATATTTTAAACGTAAGCTACATCCTAAACTAAAACCCTAAACGTTTTGAAAATTTTCATAAAAGAATCCCATCAAAGGTGTAATCTCTACTAGCTATGCTAAAGGAAATGCTGAGAGCAGAACCAACGAACACTCGCGCAGCAGACACAGACACTAACCACTCAACTGTGTTCACGTTGTTACTAGAAATCAATGATATGGACAAAGGTGGATACAGTTCGAAATGCAAATTAGCCTCAGCAGAGCTTTTGCCATTGATGACGACATATAGGCCTAGCCTACGGTACACTACCTTAACATATCTGTAAAATCAGATCACAAATAAAGTTCGATATATTCAGCTAGACAAATCACATTAAAACAACAAAAACTATCGGTTCATTTTCAAAAAAATTTTAGTTCGATGCAGTCCTGATCCGGCCAAAACTGGCTTCAGTCCTGATCTGTGCTCATCTCTGCTGTCTAGCAGAGGTGTACGGAGTCTGAAATTTTTGACTCCGACTCCGCTCCTGCTTCGGCTGAATATACTCCGCTCCGACACATTTCAAAATTTTGACTCCGACTGCTGCTCAAACTCCAAAGTGAATTATGTAACCTTTTGGCAGTGTCTAAATGACCGTATCAGGTTTTCGCATTAAAAAGACTGAAAAACCGTATCAAACGAATTTGCTGATCACTGCAGTACATGTTAGTTGCTTCTCAGATAAAGGATTAAGGCGGCCATAATTTTTTTACCCTATATCCTAACCATTTACCGTAACTAACCATCAACAACGCTAAGCCTAAACCTTAACCTTAGACACTAACACTGAACCTTAACCCTAAGTGCTTACTATAAACCCTAATTTGAAACACTAATACAAAAGCCTAATCCAAAATGCTAAACCTAACCCTAGTCCAAAAGCTTAATTTAATTATAAATACTTGTTTGCTTTTTGAAATGTACATCACAAGGGGTCCAAAAATTTTGATTTACAATCTTGTGTAAGCACATCAAAAGAAAATCCAAATACAACAAAGGAGTCACTCGAACTGAGGATTGTCTAGTCACTTCCCAATCGACCGCGTTGGTAGCAGTGAGGTGTTCTCCAACTCAGTTTTATATCTGGCAGAAAACTGGATTCGGGATATGGTACTTATTGTCCTTCGAAACAGAAAATACTTGTTGTTGAGACACTACCTAAACTTTTTGTGTGAACTAAATTTTATTGGCCAACATATTTTTAACGTATCACCATGAACA
>Ga0210059_1009076_pt1 | contig 15581 bp, 8 predicted proteins | sample Ectturendosymbi2_FD_188042 | JGI IMG/M metagenome (GOLD analysis project Ga0210059, IMG submission 188042) | Ecteinascidia turbinata endosymbiont from Florida, USA - Sample 2 (SPAdes) (version 2) | ecosystem: Host-associated > Tunicates > Ascidians > Unclassified | place: Key West, Florida... | reverse complement strand
GAATGACAAGTTGATACAAACCAGATCTCACGTACGGAATGCAATAGCGAGTAGGGAACGGCAAGTCGTAATGCGAAAAGTTAAATCCACTATACCACGTTTCGAAACGACAATGAGGCCTTTTGTCATAAACACAAAATGCGCCTTCAATCAAAGGCGTGCTGAAAAGTCAGTTTCACATGAGATCACTAAGATGCACGAATCCCTGTAAAAAAGAAAACAGACGCACCTGCATTGCCTGAGTAGTTTCCAACATTCAACTTGTAATTGTTCGGCTCTCCCCCGACGCGAAAGAAACTGGAACGAAGTGTAAGTAAATTAGTGAAGATTTTCAACCAGAAATGCGGAATCTGACTCGTAAATAAACTCGGGACTTTAATGTTTTGCTTAAGAAGGAAATATTTTGCACACTTAATCTCTTAGCTACTTCCGTAGTGAGTAACTTCGAAACAGATCCTATAACATTAATTCTTGCTAGAGCCGTGTGAAAAAGACGGGTGGAAACGTTTCGAACTGATTTAGAGAATAGCGAAAGTTAAGAAGAGCTCACGGCTTTAACAAAATATCTGAAAATTTTTCAGTGCGTTTTCGAAAGCAACGATCATTAAGGCATTTGAATGTGACGGCAAATAGACAATCAACAGATAATTTTGTAGTTAGCAGTGATCGTTGTAGAAGTTTCACAAAAAAACGTTTCCCTGTTTCATATTTAAGGTAACGTTCGAAAATATTTTTTGCTCGCAATCAATTGTGCTGTCAATGAAAAGCAGCGCAAATCGTGAAATAAACTTGAAAATACACTAGAGCCACAAAAATGGCTGGTTGGGTTGGCGCCCAGGGCCAGGCGACCTAGGCCAAAAAACGCACACACTACCCCACTTACGACATCACCCACAAAAACTCTGAACCCAAACTTAAAAACATGTTTAAATTGAAACAAGAAGACTTCACAAGTCCGTAAAGGGTTTGACCAGCTCTCTAGCTCTAGCGGCTGGCGTGTTATGGCCAGAAATGTACGGTGCATTATGCACCGGCCACTACATTGGCCAACGTGGGCGTTGAAGGCAGTGCATGTTCGACAAAACAGGATAGTACTTTTTAGATCTTTTTTCCATGACATGACATGGCAATTTCATTGCCGTACTTGCACTTTTCTGAGTCAAATAAATTCCAACTGACATCTTGTCTTACCCGTATTTGGCGTGAGCAGAATTTCCTTCAAAATCTTTCATGTCCACTCTGAGTTCATAAATCGCAGAACTTGTAATTGCATGAATGGTGTCCAGACCTGTTTTAAGAATTTAGAAAATATTTCACAGCAAATATTTGCTGTTATGCAACGGTCTTGGTGCGTTTTTATGATACAAATAGTTCCCGTGATAACAGACTGGAAACGAGTCAATTTTAGCCAATAAATAAACGTGAAAATCACATTTTTATACTTGTGATCAATCATTACTTGGAATGGGTGTGGCATTACTGCATACGAGATAGGTAAAAATAGGGTTTGAGATTAAGTTTATTAGCATTTAATAATTGTATCGAAAAAAAAACAATTAATTGAATGAAGCCGTGTTGATAATTGCTTTTGCGTTGTTGTCTCTCCGGTACAACTAATTAAAAATCTTTTGATGAAATTTCTAAGAAATTCTCACCCAACCAATACTCGTTTGTTTTGTTTCCAAACCCATTGCGATATTCATCCCAAGATCGAGAAAATTTTTCTGAACCGTCACTTCTTCTCTGTATGACCTGAAAGTACCAACAGTAGCAGCAATGTAAAAAATTTTTTAAGGTGTTTTAGGGACCCGAATCGGGTCCCTCGAATTGAAAATCTAGTCCCTAGAATTAGAACAAGTTATCATCGTGTCTCTAGAATCAGAGAAAATGTGGTCCCTAGAATCAGAGAAATCGGGTCCCTTCAGGTCCATACTGGGTACCTAACATTTTCCTTAAAGAAACACTGATATAACCATAAAATGTTTGTTTGCTTTCCCCTTTTCAAAGTTTATATGAATATTCTGCGTTATTCACAAGTATTGCCACCTATGAGCTTTTGCTTTCTACTTGTTTTGTCAGTTGTAGTAAGTTTGAAGGGTGGCATTAAATCCAGTGCACTTGATTCAGATCATAGAGATTGCCGGATGACGGAAGCCAATGTTGGATATACACGAAACATTTTGGAGCAAAGTTGTTTTTGCCAAAGCTTTGCAAACTGTTTATTCATGATCGATCGTTTGTTTCTATCTCACCATGTAAATCTTGAAAATGATCCGAGGTCCAACATGCGGAAGGTACAACTGTGACATGCTTGCCTGAACAATTTTCTGCGAGACCTATGATTGCGGTACTGTATTTCTAGTTTTTACAACAGGATACGGAATGATTTTTACAACATTTTTAAGCCAATTAAAAGTGATATTATTGTAATGTATTTAATATTATTATGCAGCACAAGACAGGGGCGGGTTCATGGGAAGGGGTGATTTGGGCGACATCTCCCCCTAAAACCTACGAATGTAACCTTTTTTACCATGATTTTGTAGAACTGGGAAAACAACATTCGCGATATAAGGCAATTTTGCGGTCCATTGTTTCGTCACAGCAGAGTTGTGAAGTATACTTCATCTCTCTTACAGTTGTGAAACGTTAATGAGATTTAACTGCCAAATATTACTCAAATCTCCCCCCCAAGCTCACTGGCTGTATCCGACCCTGGCACAAGATGCAGCTCACCTTTGCGGATATAATTATGAGCCAAGCAAGCGTTTCCGCATGAAATCAATCAATCTTTGTGTTTAACGTTTAGTTCAAAGACTTGGTTTATTGTCATCACATAGATCATTACCCTTCCTTTGAATTTGTGTCGCTTAACACTGTGGCGTCCGGCTGCTTTCAATTTACTACTGCAAAATCAGGCTGCGCTGATGTCTTGTCGAATACGAGCAGTTGAGCATGGAAAGTGTGTGGCTGGACTGGCGGCGCACAACCTGGTTTGCAAGATCGAATTTTGCTAAACTACACAAGAATTGAGAATGCGGATAAAGTACGCAAGAAAATTTATTTTTTGTGATATATAGAAGTCCACAGGCCCGTAACCAGAGCGGGCGAAGCCCCCACTAGAAAAATTTTTACCCCCACACGAAAAATTTGTTGGACATATTTTGAAACTATTGGACATAGTTTAAAAAATTTGTCCCCTTCTTGGAAAACTCTTCGTCTCCCTGGGTGTGGTGTCACAAGCTGGTTACGGGCCTGGAGGTCCAGCAAACGTTCAGTTTTCGTTTTTCTCTGCTGAGACATTATCAAATTCCTGAATGCTTCTATGTTAACAACTGCGGTTCTCGAGCTCGTGCAACAGTTTCATTATGCTACAGAAATTGGTAATGTAGCCAATGCGGTCAGTGCTTGCCCTGATCAGCCTTAGCAGACAACATAAACGCAATTGTTTCGGATAAAGTGAACTATCGCGGAACACAATCTTAAACATGCGTAGTGCACGAACGGTCTGCACAAAGTGGTGAGATGAATTTTGCAAAGCTACACAAGAATTGAGAATGCACATGAAGTACGCAAGAAAACTCTCAATTTTTAATTAGGCATAGAAGTCCAGCAAACTTAGTTTTCATTTTTCCTTGCTGAGAAATTATCAAATTCCTGGATGCTTTCATGTTTAAAAAAGCTCTTTCTGAGCTCGTGCAACAGTTCTATTCATGCTACAGAAATTGCTAATGTAGCCATTGCGGTCAGCGCTTGCGCTGATCAGCCTTAGCAGACAAAATAAAGACAAATGTTTCGGATAAAGGGAACCATCGCGGTGGTTTCTGGACGCAGACGATAGCCCGAATTCCCACCAAAACATAATTATTACTTTTTGCCCATTTGCAATGTTCCTTGAAATTTGCATGCAAATTTCGTGGTATTTGTAATAATTCGACCAATTAACAAGCAAAAGTATGCTAAAACAATTAATCTCCTTTGCACTATATAAAGTTTTCTTAAAATATCAAGTTCAAATGGGGTTTAACCCCACCCCACCCCCTTCCGTACGCCCTTGGTGGTGCAAGTCGGAGACTATCGTCCAATTATTTCGTCTGCCGTTCAATTTCTGCGTTTAGGTTTGACTTGCTTCATTGTATAGAAAATGCACGCTCACACACATCCTGTGTTTACCAAACATCGAGTACAATTTATGGCGAAATCGTTCACTTTGAGACGCCTATCTTTGTTGACTAATTTCCAGAAGCTTCTACAATCTTTAACACCAATATTAAAAGATGTTATGCTTGTTCTAATTGAAATTATCTATTGCAGGGATGGGGATTTAATTTGGCACGGTGGCCACTTTGAAAAGGCCGCTTTCAGCGGACAGATAGACAGATTTATTTGGCGGTACTGAGTTAATTGCGTCAGATGTATTCTTCAAGGCAACAAACGCCGGGGTACCGAAAAAGCACAGAGGTTATCCAGACAGAGACAGGTGCCTCAGCAAAGGGCCGTACCTTCTAATTTGGATCATAAAATAAATGAATAAAGCAAGAACAATAATGGTACACACAAAAGGTATTATTCATTGTTCATGTGCAAATGCACTTTATCCAGTGCAAGCAATTCAGTGAGACAAATGTAACTCACACCCTTTTCAACAAATTTCAGATTTGAAGGTTTTTCTTGAATGCTTCCGCGGGCCACTGGAAACGGTGCGGCGGGCCACATGCGGTCCGCGGGCCTGTAGTTGGACCAAACTGGCTTAATCAAACTACGCATATGCACGCTTCTTTTTACACAGAATATACAACTGCCTCCAGGGACGCAACCAACTGATATTTTCGAGGAGGAAAATGATGTAACTGGCCGCTGTACCTAACAGCTAAACATGGTTTTGAAAAGTATGGGGGCAATTGCCCGATTGTCTCACTGGTTGTGGGCCTGATTATCATGGCCTGTTAGAATACGTCTATGCAGACTTGTGGGCATACGTCTTTGTCGTAAAGTTTTACTTCTGACGACTGAGTGAGTATTGAGGGCAAAATTTTATGGTGAATGTTAATAATTCATCTGCTGCATAAGTTGTCCGATAGTCGTGTCAACATACAGGTAAACTTCTCATTGCTGGAAACAGTTCTGCGAGAAAGTCTAAATTTCTTGTTTATGCACCGCTAAGAGAGATCGTTTGGTACTTCGCAAAAAGCGAAAACGTGGCTTCGATCGCTTATGTCAGGTGAACATGTCCGGTTTATGCATGATGAGCGTTAACCGTGAAAAAATCTGCAAGGACAAGCATGGCTTTATTGAAATGGTGGCTGATATCTGGGTATTGCTGCCAAAAAATACCCAGGCACATTTTTGTGATCGTTACCATGGGGTATTATCTTTGTGGTATATAAAGTGTACAAAGGGCAAAGTGGTTTGTCAAAGTCCATTTGCAGTGCGTCGACACCAACTCAAAAATAAGCAAAATGTCAACGTTGACCCCCTGGAAAAATTTCTGCGGACGACCATGGCTCCCAAGGGACGATAAGGTCATCCAAAAACGCAAAACCTACCCCAAATATGACGTAATCGACTAAACATAAAAAATCTACAACTTTCCAATTTTTTAAAAATCTGAACTACAAGACTTTACGAGCATTTAGAATCTTTGAACAGCTCTCCCAGCTCAATCGGCTGGCGAGGTATGGAATTTGCCCAAATTGGCCAAGTAAATCTTTTGTGGGATTTTGTGTTTTACCAAACATTTGCTTTTTGAGCCATAACTTTGGCACCAGAAACTCTAGAAAACCTATCCAACCCTCTAAAGATTTGCATTGTAGCCTAGTTTCCAAAAAAACTTGAGCAAAAAATGGCTCTTTGGGTTGGCGCCACGGGCCCGGTGACGTCGGCCAAAAATGCACGCAAACCTACCATAATTATGACGTCATAGACAAAAAAACAAAACCCAAAATTTTCCCGTTTTTTTCATTTAAACCAGAAGACTTTCTGCATCTTTAGAGGGCTTGAACTGCTCTCTAGCTCAATCAGCTGGCGAGTTGTAGTGATGCAAAATTCAACATGAAAAATAACAAACGCGGGTCTTTAAGGCAGAACCGGCCCTAGCAAGTGCGCGGCCCGATTGTAAGCACTTTCGCGGGGCCCCACTCAGGCCCGTAGCCAGATTTTAAGGTTTGGGGGGCAAAAAATACAGTTTTGGGGGACAAAATGTTTGTTTTTAATGTATGTTTTAATAAAAAATTTCTGAGCACAACAAAATTGGAATGCGCTAAAAAATTTGTGGGAATTAACCCCAAATGCACCCCTGGCAACGGGCCTGGCCCTACTCAGTGGCGTGAGCAGAAATTTTGAGGAGGGGCATCAAGTCATTACCATAGAAATCATGAGTGATGTGAACGAGCGAGGCCCGAAAAGGATAATGCCAAACTAGGGTGTCTGTAGTGGCGTAGCCAGCCCAAAATTTTGGGGGTCAAAAAATTTGTTGGGCAAAACTGTTTGATTTTAGGCGAATAACACTATTTTATTTGGGATACTGTCTCTCAAAGTACAAAATGACTGTATATGCTGAAATTGTTTGGAGGCATGGCCCCTGTGCCCAACCTGGCTACGCCTATGGGCATCTGGGAGCATGCCCTTCAGTTTCATCTCTACAGATGAGACTTTCCATGATCGTTCGACGTACATGTACATAATACCCAATACAACCAGGAGTTGCTACACTCAATACCTCCTCTCTGGCCAGGTACCTACCCTGGGGAGCGGCAGGCCAGATGGTCATGCTTTAAATTAAATTAGCAACACTCCTTGATATAATCAGCCAGTAAATAAGATATAACGGCTTAGAAACAAAATACCAACAAAGGAAAAAATGTGACAACAGGTCATCACACAAAAACTACAGTGCAACCTTGTATTATAATGCTGCTCAATAACATGCTATTGCCGCCCTTGACCACCTGGAAAATCCACTATTGCCCCCCTGAAAAAAATCCTTCCAATGCCCAAGCTCGTTTGTATGTAGATCAGGTTTATCTCAAACTTTTTGCACATGTCCCACTATCCATCAAATCCATCATGTTGCCACACCCCATCTATGCTGGTGCAACAATACAATTGTACAAACAAGACCATGGTTTTCAGTTTTCAATGGACCAAATGAATGTAGAGGTGGAACTCGAGCCAAAAACTTTAGATGCCTGGAGACAGGGCCGGAGCTTTGAAATTACAGTTCCGGCTTCACAGCCCTGCTTTAGGCTATTGTAGACTATCATACAAAAAATGCATTTGCTAAGAGAAGCCTGTTTCGTTCCTTCAAAAATCCTTGAGAATTTTGCCCAAGTTTAAGCCTCTGCTAATTTTGGATTCAATGGAGAAATTCTCTAAACTATTTAGGCGCTATCGCTGGATTAATGATCTCAAATAGGTTTTAATTAGTTTCAGCTTAAGTTTCAACCTAGAAATCTTCTATCTCGGGATGCCACAGTCACTGGGATAGTCAATTGTAAATCCTGAAGCATAAATAAATTACGAGGGGAAATTCATAACGTTCTTAATACCGAATAAGCAGCACACATTTGCAATTACAAATTAAAATTAACTTTCAGAACACAAGTGGCAGTAACTCTTGAAACAGCAATAACATGTCAAGTACGAAATACTTACAATTGAAACAGAAAACAGCTTCAAAACCTAAACCCTCTCTGCCTATCCTAGCTGCTATTGAAAAGACTATACCACACTTCGAACACTAATGACCACTGTTACGAATCCAGAACGAATTATGATAAATGAGGATGTTAAAATACCGCGCAGTTCGCTTTGATTTTCTTCGGCAATGGGCCTCACGCTTAAAAAACTGTGGGTCCCGCATAAGCTTGCGAAAGTCAATAGGCGTAGCGCGGGGCCCGATTGGAAGCAATCGGCTAAAGGCTGGTTCTGCTTAAAGGATTCGTATTTTGGGAGTAGTTCTATTTGGCTGCATCAATTGTATTTGCTCAATTTTGCTCTGACTCTTCACAAATGAGCAACGGAATTTTCAATCTATTTCGTTGTTGCTACTTTGTGATGAATGGAAGTTGGGCAAATCAATCCTGAACTAAGCCATAAATTTTACCGAACGTTTCTGCTTAGTTTTTTTCCTCCAGCCTGAACTATCTAGATTGGCGTGAAAGTGAAGCAGAAGATGTTATAGCTCATTACTGCATAAGCTGAAGATGCAAAACCTACAATTTAACTGCTAAGAGAGAAAGCTTACAAGTCAACTGAACAACAAAGGGATTTGTCACTCAAAGAAATGCATCCCAATCAGTCATAAATATGTTATGAAAGAGACTTTTAAGTTTGCTGTAAGCTTTCGATGAATCAGCCGATTGGGCTTTCCTTTCATTTTTTTTCGATGATTCAAACTTGCAAACATCTGCTATCAAGTAACTACTCTCCACAAATGTAAAGGGTTTGAATCCACCAGCAAATTTTTTAATAGGAAATCAATTTTATGCAACGATACGCGTCTTCAGTCTTTAAATCTTATTCAAATCGACGCTAATTGAATAAAATTATATTTGAATAGGATTGTGTGGAGCCAATTGGTTGGTTGTATAGAGCGGAGCATAATGCGACAATGACTTTATATACGCTGTGCAACCTTATTTGCACTGAGGTTATTCAAGCTCCGATTTTTTCACTTTCGAAAGTGTGTAGCAATTCATTAAAGCAATCCTTTCCATTGGAAAGGCAGTGACGCTTATTTGACAATTATCACAGTAGCAGATCGACTGCAAACTGTACGGGAAATGCATTGTTAATCAAATCCCAATATTTGAAAACGACATTTGCAAAAAAATTTTAAAAGCATTTTTGCATTTAGGATGAAATTATGAAGAGTATAACGTAAAGAAATCCATACACAAAAACCAATCTTACCGTCCACCCACCGCCGTCAGTAGATTGATCACAGTATACGTCAACGAACCGAGACATGTTTCTAACATGGACTCGATAGACACCACTTTGACTCAATCCCAGTTGCAAAATACGTTGACACTCAGTTTCACGTGGTTTTTGATCTATTAGAGCATTTTGAGGCTGACAAATTGTGTTGTCTGCTAACATGTGTTAAAAACTCCAAATAAAATTATTCTTTCTTAGACAATTACAGTGATCAAAGTTAAGTTCCAAAACTTTTGCTTCACTTACGACTGAGCTGAAAACTTTGGAAATCCGTAAAAGCGCGAACAGTCCATTTATAATGTTTTCGTATTGAAAACTTAAACAATATAGACAAAAGATTTTTTGAAATTCTCTTGATTCAAACCAAACCATTTTACTGGCTACATAAGCTGTATCGGCGAAATTGGTCAGATGCACAGGAAGAACAACTAACTTGATGCGTACAAAGGCAGTGGCGTAAAAATCACATGGATACAAAAACTCACGTGTGTACGTTGCAGGTTTTTGCAGAAAAACAACACGTTTCGAAAGCAGGTGGCAAATTTTTAACAAAAGCGGAAGTGATTCACAAAAAAGATACTCGTTTCGCAATTAACGATAATTATATAAAATGCAATTGCAGTGTAAATTTCACAACTAGCAATTAACCATATGATGAAAGCACAACGTGTATGTTGCACCTAGTTTAATTATTGACGCTCAGCCAAAACGGGGAACGGACAACATGTCAAATCAAAAGTAAGCAGAAATTTATCTCCAGCTATACCTAACTACTTTCACGAACAGTTCCATCTGCACAGCGATGCTGAACCAAGGTAACAAACTAAAAATGGTTGAACGACTACTATTGACCAGTTGCTAAAATGCACGAAAACTTGATGTTGTTTCAGACACCACACAAATTGGAACGGAGTCCAACAGGAGCTTCCCAATGCTGTTCCAGAACGCATGGGATGTTTCAAAGAGCAGGGGCAAAATCGTGGTGCATTTTGCAACTTCACTAACTTTTACACCGTGTGCGTGTGATGCAAACATCAACACTATTTATGATAACCTGTTAGGCAGGGTAGCTCTGATCTGGCAAAATTGAACGACAGAAAGACTTTGATCAAAAGTAGCAAAAGTGATAACTTTTACTTTTGTGCTCGCCAAATATTTCGTCTGCAGCAAAAGTATTTTGCAATGCAAGCGAGGAAAATAAAAGATGCATCATGTATAAAAGCTCACCACGACCTTCAAGAAGCTTTACACGTGAATGAAGATTTGCAAGATTTTTAAGGTTGTCTTGTATGGTTTCCTGCTGAAGTGACAGGGTCGTGTCAGTTCTGTTAACTGAAAAGCACAAGCAAATACAACACAATCAAGAGGTTTCAAAATGGATGCTTATTTTCAATTCAAAAGTTACAACTGATTTGGTTGATTCTGGAAGTTGGGGGCACAGTGCCACTGTAGTGCTATTTACAAAATGTTGTGCATACTTTATCAAGCACGAGGAACACTTTTACAGTTGACAAAAATTTTCTTATATCGGTTAGGGAACTTTATGTTTTTGCATCGAATTGAAGTTCATGTACAAATGCTGTTCTGTTCTGCACATTGGTAAATTTTTCATAACAATAAACACAATGTGTTCCAAAACAATGTCACTAAATGATCGGAGTGTTGCACAAAAACTTTTGCAGGAAATGTTGTCTAGGTTGTTTGTCTTGTAGGTACGAGTAGTTTCAAAAAGTAGAATAGGCTATGCATATTTTTCGATGGATGGAAGTTTCATATTTTCTGTTATTCTTCAAATATCTTGAGCGCTTACTTCTGTTTATTTTAAGCCATCGTCTCAAACTCTTGGCCTCGGGTCCAATTTCCAAAGTCCAACTTCAGAATCAGCAATGCTTGGCCAAATGGTGAACCATAAACTACCAATATGCAATTAGTTCTTTCTGCGTTGCTCAGCGAAAATAGTGAGCTCAACTCATAGGTGTTGAAATTGAAGTAAATTAGAAATACATGCAGATTTGACAAGTGTTCCTTTGTATTTATCGCTATCAGCGGTGCCATATCAAGTGAAGGCTGCTAACAGCTGGAGCCGTCCAGTTCAAGCCTCTGCAGTTCAGTTTGTTTTTGCATCCCGACCAAGTACAGAATACGTGGTCAGGATTGCAGGGACAGGAAGCGATGGCCCCGGCTGTCAATAGGTCACTGCTCCACAAATTAATACAAAACAACAAAATAGAAATGAAACACCATAGCTAAAAATAAAAAACGCAAGCAGTGCAGAGTTATAGCCTACATTAGCTTTGTATATTGCATATCGCCACAGGGTGGATTTGTGGGCTTAGGCTCCCAAACAAAGCTCCAACCCACCTCAAATTGAAATATCGAACACTTGAAATCCGTGAATTTTATATCAATCCGTAATCTGTTAAGTCCTGTCATTTATGGACAGAGAGCCGTCATATAGAATAACATCGCCTGATCATTTTTGATACGCTTATGAGGTAATAAATCTATTTGAAGTTTGAGCGCAAATTGTCAGCATTCATTGCTTCGAATGTTGAACGTGAAGTTTTCTTAGACCTTGGAAGTATGGAAGCACATTAAAGCTTTGTTTTACTTCGTTTTGTTTAGCCTCAATAACTTCCCTTATGAGAGGAAACATACTGCTCAGATACTCCCTATTACCGAGAATTGCGTTATATTACTTTCATTAATTGGTTTCGCTGTCACATATAATGTTGGTCTAATCAGCATCGTTTACACCATTGTGTGTTTCTGCTTAAGCGGATGGTCCCTAAGAGGAAATTCTTTTTTGGCATCTTATTGTTTGAGACAATTTCATGTATACCATAGTGAAACTCGTCCAGATTCTTATCTTAAGTTGCAAACGCTATTTCATTGCTCATGATCGGAACAGATTTCACTAAAACTTTATTTGGACCAAAAGTCTGAAATCCGAAACCCACGAATTCATCAGAAAATGGAAAATAGTAATGACGTTCATTCAAATTTGTGTTTTCCTTGCTAACGCTCAAATCAGTAAAAACAAAGTCAAGAGGCAGTAAGAGTTAACTCAAAGTAAAAAATAACAAATTTATAACTTCTTACTGTCTACCTATATCAACACCATTTCGCAAAATAGAACACAACGAATAAACTAAAAAAATGCCTGATATGACGATGTTCACCACATAAGTTTCAAGTTGTCCTAGACGTGAGTCAAGACTTTCAAATAGCTTGAGATTTTCTTGCATGACATCAAGTTGAAGTGACTGTGTACAGCCAGTTCTGTTTGCTGCAAAAAAAAAAACAAAAACAAAACGAATTCAAGATTTCTGGAATGCACGTTTGAAGATACGGAATGTGAGGTATTATCGTTTGAGTTTAATAAATAAAAATATTTGTAAAAGTTTCATTTATGGTAAATTCGTACTCTCCAAATTTCCGTTAAAAAATATTAATTTTTCCACCTTTCGTTTAAACAGAACTTCAACGCATTTTGTTTTGCTGTCATTGAAACGCAAAAAACTTGTGACCGCGCCAGGTTCGCAACCAGCTCTTGATTTCGGGGGGGCAAACTTCATGAACTTTCATTCGATGACGTCATCGTGCTTATTCAATCGTGATACAACTTTTTCGCAAACGGTCACAGATATGTTCTTTTCGCAACATTTCCGAAAATGAGAATTTATCAGTTTTGATCAGGCCCGTAACTAGGGGGCGAAGCCCACACTAAAAATTTTTTCGCCCCATTGGAAAAATGTGTTGGGCATAGTTTGAAACTATTGCACATAGTTCAAACTTTTGGGCCCCTTCCAGAACTCTTCGCCCCCTCTGGTGTCTCAAGCTGGTTATGGGCCTGCTTTTAATCAAGATGCTGACCGAACAATCAGAACAGAGTAAAAATTAGTAGCCTAATACAAACACAAACACTTGTTTCCGTATTCAAATAGGGCAGTCATGGCTTTATTGTGTCAGGTGTATAGGCTACTAGTAAACCTGCCTAACTTTTAGTCTTGCTTTACTAATTTCATCAATTCGTTTATCAAGATTTTTGCAACTTCAGTTGAATGTATTTTCTGTGAGATAATTTCTGCAGACGATACTGCGAGTGGTGAAGCTGTCAGATACAAGAGACTATTGCCAGGATGTACAGTATTTAATCAATGATGCTATTGTTTTAATTGTAGATACGAGACTTCTCCTGCCAACTGAAATACTATTGAAAGGAATGCAGCAGGAACAGGGCCCTTGAGAGGAATAAAATGTGCTGGTGCGAGAGCTGTTTTCAGCCCTCTTATAAATTATAACTCATTGAGGGCTTACCTTGCTTTTCAATACTATAACTAGAAAATGATATGTTTTATTTGGTATTTTACATCATAAACATTTACCAATGTTATTACTAAATTTCAAAAGGTCTCAGGCTGATCTCAAATAATGCACATAACACACAGTTGCTTTGCGAATTTCACAATTATACATCAAATTTAACATTAATAGTAGGCTATGGTAATTCTCACTAGCAAAGCAAAATTAATACTTCTTTAAACCTAATGCGGTAATAGAAGGACACGAAGAATTTCGGTACTCGCTTTGTCATGGATTCTAAAATTTTTGAAAATTTTACTTGATTTACTGTCGCAATACCAATTCAGGGTTGCGGAGTAGCAAGTAGTCGGAGGCGTTTTGGTGGAATCGAATTCCTAACGACACTAGGGGTCGGAGTCGGACTTTTTGTCCCATTCCGACACCTGAAGTCCAATTGGATCACTTTTACATCACACTCCTAAGTTGGGAATTTCTGTTGAATCGGTACAATTCCTTATGACACTTTTGTTGAAACAGATAATTCTTCCTGTGTAGTCTACCACGATTTCCACTGAGTGTTAGTTGCTACAAACTTCTTGGTCGCCAAACTTCATTCACTTTACGTTAAGGAGTCGGAGTCGGAAATTTTGGAAAGGTCGGAGTTAGAGTCGGATATTTTACCTACGACTCGGCAACCCTGGATGCCATACTTGAATGATGGCATCTATTAGCTTGGTCATGGTGGTGCAATCGAATTTTTGTAACCGGGATTTTCTTATTGATCACAAATTCTCAACGGGGTTAAAAACTGTCGACGTTCCAGGCCAATCTACCACATTTAATCTTGCTTGCTGAAAATCGTCTTCACTTTTTCAGATGAAAGACATGGTACAATATTCTATTGGAATATTACAATATTCTATTTCCTCCAACATCAGGAAATGCCTTTCTCATATCTGGAATGGATTTTGTTCAATTGCATCAATGTATTTGTATAAATTCATCGTACCCTCAATTGGCGTAAGTGAAGCTACTACTGAAAAACTAAAACTGCCCCAGAACATCTTTTTGGGTTTCTTTACTAGCTCATTGCAATAGGCAGGACTTAATTGCTCACGATTCCTTATCCTCATAAATCCGCTGTGTTTCCCTGGAACAAAAAATGACTTTCATCTGAAAACAGCACTTTGTCCGGTTTTCTACAGTCCAATTTTAGGCTATTTTTTTGCACATTCTTTGTTTTTCTACCAGACTCCAATGGGCGGCGTCATACGGAACTTCAACTTCTGAAAACTCAGCATGCACCAAATCCTTCTGTAAATTAAAACTCGTCTTCTAAACATATATGGCTGTTTGGGTGAATTTTCAGAGTTACGAAAGCGTAACAATGAAACTCTGCTTCCTAGGTGTGACATCTGTCATAAAAAATCACAGAAATTCCGACATGCGCAACTCTCAACCAGGGGTGGGTATTAGACTTTAGGGCCCGAGTCAAAATCGCAGAAACCTGCCCGAAAACATTCTATCATTTGTGATATGTCATTGCACAATATATGGTCTTGAAAAAGGGTCCCTTGCCCCTGTTTATTCACGTTACATCAAAAAAGGCCCCAACATTTTACACATACTATGCAAAAATTTTAATCGCCGAAAGCAATCTAAACTTTTCATTTTGTCTGGAAATTTCACATTGCAAATTGTTTGAAATTATTTGATTTTATATTGCTTTTTGTTTACACATTAAAGTTGTTAAAGGGCCCCTTTGGCACATTTTTTGCTTTGTTTTGAAAAACATATGACTTGCTCCAGAGCTTGCGACTCAAGAGTGGTTCATCGGCTTTTAAAAAAAATGCAAAAACTAAGTGCGAAAGTCTCAAAGAGGGGCCCGCGACATCTCTGAAAAAAGGGGGCCCCGAGACGACAGCCTTGTTCGCTTTCCCTAATAACCACCCCTGCTCTAACTACATACAAAAAAAAAGAACTGGCTTCATTCTGTAACACTATTGAGCTGATTAAAGTCCTGTGTAACGTCATAAAAATATTTTTCGATCATTCCTTAATGTTAAGCGTTACATAGTGCGTTGGGCTAACAACGAAACAGCAGCAATTGAGATAATCCCAACCACACAACAAAAGAAATGGCGATACATTGTATATCGATTAAAACCAGAACTTTTGCCAATTAATTTGCACAAGATTTTAGGAATAAAGTTATAACAATAAAAACTTTGCACGTAATATGCATATTCATTTTGAACATTGAGGTTCATGGGCCCCTTAGACTGTTGTAATTCCCGAAGCGGCGCATCGGCTGCAACCCCCTCTCGTGGGGCCCG